>Ga0214923_10000381_pt1 | contig 68169 bp, 30 predicted proteins | sample LL1510_MetaG_FD_177993 | JGI IMG/M metagenome (GOLD analysis project Ga0214923, IMG submission 177993) | Freshwater microbial communities from Lake Lanier, Atlanta, Georgia, United States - LL-1510 | ecosystem: Environmental > Aquatic > Freshwater > Lake | place: USA: Georgia | collected...
AATAAAACACAACATGATTTGAGTATGAATAATGGTTATTATAACAAAACAACAATTGATTCTAGCATTAATACCAATTTCTACAATAAAACACAACATGATTTGAGTATGAATAATGGTTATTATAACAAAACAACAATTGATTCTAGCATTAATACCAATTTCTACAATAAAACACAATCCGACACAAGTTTGAACAATAATTTCTATAACAAGAATTATGTAGATGTCAGTTTTGTGAGTGTCTATACAAAGACAGTTATTGATTCCAGCATAAATACTAATTTCTACAATAAAACATATTTTGATTCAAGTTTTAATAGTATTAATTCAAATGTAACAAATAGTGTCTATACAAAGACAGTAATTGATACAAGTATCAATAGTGGATATTATAACAAAACACAATCTGATTCTAGTTTGAATACCAATTTCTATAACAAGACATACGTAGATACCAGTTTTGTGAGTGTCTATACAAAGGCGGTAATTGATACAAGTATCAATAGTGGATATTATAACAAAACACAATCTGATTCTAGTTTGAATACCAATTTCTATAACAAGACATACGTAGATACCAGTTTTGGTAGTGTATATACAAAAACAACAATCGATTCTAGCATTAACACTGGATTTTACAATAAAACATATACACAAACCACATATGCTCCATTATCATCTCCTTCTTTGAGTGGCATTCCAATAGCACCAACAGCAACAAGTGGAACAAATACCACACAAATTGCTACTACAGAATTTGTAAGAACCGAAATAACTAATTTAGTAGCAGGAGCACCAGCGGCATTGGATACTTTGAATGAGTTAGCGGTTTTATTACAGTCTGATGTTAGTATGTCAACTGCGCTATCAACAAAAATGGGTTTTGTAGATGTAAGTATAAATAACATTTATTCAACATTTTATAACAAAACATCAATCGATTCCAGTATCAACAATGGTTTCTATAATAAGAGCACAATCGATTCCAGTATTAACAATGGTTTCTATAACAAGACCGCAATTGATTCAAGTATAAACAGTGGTTTCTACAATAAGACACAAATACAAAACACATATGCTCCATTATCATCTCCAATATTTACAGGCACTGTAATAAGTACAAATGACCTATCACTAAATTCTAAATTATCTGTTCTCAATGACGTTTCATTTAACAAAGGATTATTCGTAAAAGGAGATGTTAGTATTAATGGAAATTTATACGCCAATTATCCATCTCAAAGTATTCCAGCAAACGCAATAATCGGAGGTGCTTTGACTATTTCTACTATTAATACTGGTAATACAATAGCAAATGTTTATTCACAAATTAATACAATCAGGTTTGATAGTGATGCCGGGTTCTCGGTGGATCCACTTGAAACTGGAGTTGTTAAAGTTGGAATGAATAGTACTTTTAAATATTGGGATGTAAGTGGGCAAGTTACATCTGGTTCAGTCGGTAATCTCACTGCGAATGGTCTTGATAGAATTACGTTTGTTGCCGGTGATAATATTGCTATATCTACTAGTCAGCCAAGTGATAAAAAATTATTAACAGTAACGGCGGTTAATGTAGTAAATACAACATCAAATCAAACCATTAGTGGAAGTAAAACTTTTGTAAATGATGTTTCTGTAAATGGTAATTTAAGTGTTGTAACACAAAATAATAGTGATAATTCATCAAAAGTAGCTAGCACACAATTTATAAGTAATAAACTATCTAATTATTATGATAAATCATCTATTGATTCTAGTATCAACACAGGATTCTATAATAAAACCATAATCGATTCTAGTATCAACGTTGGATTCTATAATAAAACCATAATCGATTCTAGTATCAACGTTGGATTCTATAATAAAACCATAATCGATTCTAGTATCAACGTTGGATTCTATAACAAGACATCGATTGATTCAAGTATCAATATTGGATTCTATAACAAGACATCCATTGATTCTAGTATTAACCTTGGATTTTACAATAAGACATCCATTGATTCCAGTATTAACAGTGGATTCTATAACAAGACAACTATCGATGCCAGTATTAACAGTGGATTTTATAACAAGACAACAATCGATTCCAGTATTAACCTTGGATTTTATAACAAGACAACAATTGATTCTAGCATCAATACTGGATTCTATAACAAGACAACAATTGATTCTAGCATCAATACTGGATTCTATAACAAGACATCTACAGATGCCAGTATAAATAGTGGATTTTATAACAAAACAGTCATCGGAAGTACATATGCTCCATTGGAGTCTCCTGTTTTATCAGGCACCCCAATAGCACCTACCGCTACAAGTGGTACAAATACAACTCAAATTGCTACTACAGCTTTTGTATACACATCAGTATCTACCGCAATAGCAAATTTGGTAGCAACTGCTCCATCAACATTAGATACATTGAATGAATTGGCATTAGCATTAGGAAATGATGCTAATTTTTCAACTACAATCGCAAGTAAATTTGGTAATGTAGATAGTAGTATTAATACACTATATTCAACATATTATAACAAAACCACAATTGATTCAAGTATAAACGCCGGATTTTACAATAAAACCACAATTGATTCAAGTATTAATCTTGGATTTTATAATAAATCCGCAATTGATTCTAGTATAAATAGCGGATTTTACAATAAAACACAAACTGATAATAAATATGCTCCATTATCTAGTCCTACATTTTCAGGAACACTAACTAGTAATGGCGATTTGTCATTGAATGGAAATGTTGTTGTCAACGGTAATATAATACCATCAATTGGAAATGTCTTTAATTTAGGTTCTCAAGATAAACCTTTTAAATCATTATTTATCAATACAAATTCTATTTACTTTGCGAATAATGGTTCAAACGCAGCAGTATCATTTAACTCAAATACTGGAGGATTAGATATTTCAAATAATGGAACTACATCATCCGCAATCGTTAGTAGAGATGGAAATGTGAATATTACAAAATTAGCATTAGGAAAAACATCAGACCCAGCATATACATTAGATGTAAGTGGAAATAGTTCTTTCAATGGTGATGTATCTGTAAATGGTATTTTAACAACAACAACACAAGCTGTTGGTGATAATTCATCGAAAGTAGCAACAACACAATATACAAGAAGTTTGGTTGATTCTAGTTTAAGTAATTATTATACAAAAACAGTAATCGATTCCAGTATAAATACCGGATTTTATAACAAAACACAATCAGATACAAGTTTGAATAACAATTTCTACAACAAGACCTATGTAGATACCAGTTTTGAGAGTGTTTATACAAAGACGTCCATCGATTCTAGCATTAATAGTGGTTTCTATAATAAAACACAATCCGATTCCAGTATCAACACTGGATTTTATAATAAAACACAAACAGATACAAGTATGAATTTTGGGTATTATAACAAGACCTCAATCGATTCCAGCATTAACACTAATTTTTATAATCGTACATATTTTGATAACAGTTTAAATAATATTAATTTAAGTAATTACTACACAAAATTATCTATTGATTCTAGTATCAATCTTGGATTTTATAATCGTACATATCTTGATAATAGTTTCAATAACTACTATACAAAAACCTATACTGATTCTATTTATGGAATTAATGGTTACACGGATGTACTAGCAGGTGATGTTGGTACAACAATTGACTGTTCATTCGATGGTACATCATCTGGTTCATATTCTATTAGTAATTTGGTTGTATCACCTAGTGGTAATAAAATGTTTGTTACAGGCTCAAATTTTTATAGTAATGATTCTGGGCTAAATTGGTATAAATCTTCTATATCAACTACATCAATATCATCATCATCGTCCACTACTTCATTACAAAATATTATAATATGTGGTGGAAATGACGCATCATTGAATCAAAATGGTAATCTGGGCAATTATAATGTTGGTATTTCTTATTCTACAAATTATGGACAGTCATTTGTTAAAAGTGATATTAGTTATAATTTTTGGAAATTAGCTATAAGTGATAATGGTTATGCGATTGCTGGAATATTTGGTGGTAGTACTTATATAGATACAGGTAGCAGTAGTGATAGAACTTATAAAATTATTACTTCTAATAATTATGGTCAAACATGGAATAATCTGAATATTTCTTATCCAGATTTTACATGGGTTGTATCAGCAGCTATATCATCTAGTGGACAATACTGTACAGTTGCTGTTAAGGGTGGGGTTTATCCTTCTGATTTTAATAAAGTTTTATATAGTAGTGATTATGGTGTAACCTGGACACAATCAACAATAAATTCATCATCTACAAATGGAAATTCAGTAGCATTCTTTTTTGACCCATATAGTACAAAAATAGTTATGTCAAGTACTGGTAAATATGCTGTAATTAAATTAAGAAAAATGTTTGATGGTACTAATTACAGAGATTCTATTTTTTATTCAAGTAATTATGGTCAAACCTGGAATTCAGCAGTTAATGGAAATGAAAGTATAACTAGTGGAAATTATCAAAACAATACTGATTTTTTCATGGATAGTCAAAATAGTTATATTTATGATATCTTTAAATTATCAGAAACAGGTGTAATAGTATTTAATTCAGGTTATAATCTATATTTTTCATCAGATTTTGGAAAATCATGGAGAAAATCAAAATTGTCAGTACAATACAGTACTAATTATTATATTTCTTATGATAATAATCAATTATATTCTATAAATGGGTATAGTTTAAGTAGTAATGGTGTAAATAGTTATAGAGCTACATTTTATAAAAGAACTTTTATTCCTGTAATTTTTCAAAATGTTACATTTAAAATGGATATAAATTCCACCGCAATAACAGCATCATCATCGGATAACAGCACACAAATAGCTACTACTGAATTTGTGAATAATTTTACAAATAATAATTTTGCTCGATTAGCATCACCACAATTCACTGGCTATGTTACAGCACCGACACCATCTAGTGGTACAAGTACAACTCAATTAGCTACAACCGCATTCGTAAGAACTGAAATTTCAAATTTGGTAGCAAGTGCTCCATCAACATTGGATACATTGAACGAATTAGCCCAAGCACTTATTACTGACACTAGTATGTCAACCGCATTAACAACAAAAATGGGTTATGTGGATGTAAGTATTAATAACATATATTCATCATTTTATAACAAATCATCAATCGATTCCAGTATAAATCTTGGATATTATAACAAAACACAGCATGACGTAAGTATGAATATTGGATATTATAACAAAACAACCATTGATTCAAGTATGAATATTGGATATTATAACAAAACAACCATTGATTCAAGTATGAATTCCGGGTATTATAACAAGACATCAATTGATTCCAGTGTCAATCTTGGATTCTATAACAAGACATATTTTGATAACAGTTTCAATAATATTAGTTTGAGTAACTACTATACAAAAGCATCTATTGATTCCAGTATTAATATTGGATATTATAACAAGACATCTATCGATTTAAGTGTTAATAACAATTTCTATAACAAAACAATACATGATGCTAGTATGAACACTGGATATTATAACAAAACGCAAAGTGATATTAGTTTGAATAACAATTTCTATAATAAATCCTATGTAGATACCAGTTTTGTGAGTGTTTATACAAAAACCACAATCGATTCTAGTATCAATGCCGGATTTTATAATAAAACAGTAATCGATTCCAGTATCAATCTCGGATTTTATAACAAAACATCAATCGATTCTAGTATCAATCTTGGATTTTACAATAAAACCTATTTTGATAATAGTTTCAATAATATTAATTTAAGTAATTACTACACAAAAGCATCTATTGATACCAGTATCAATCTTGGATATTATAATAAAACACAATCAGATACAAGTTTGAATAACAATTTCTATAATAAATCCTATGTAGATACCAGTTTTGTGAGTGTTTATATAAAAACCACAATCGATTCTAGTATCAATGCCGGATTTTATAATAAAACAGTAATCGATTCCAGTATCAATCTCGGATTTTATAACAAAACATCAATCGATTCCAGTATCAATCTCGGATTTTATAACAAAACATCAATCGATTCCAGTATCAATCTTGGATTCTATAACAAGACATATATTCAAGGCACATACGCTCCATTAGCATCACCAGCATTAACTGGAATACCAACAGCACCTACCGCAGCAAGTGGTGGTTTAGGTTCACTTCAACTTGCCACGACAGCATATGTAAGAACTGAAATATCCAATTTGGTAAATGGTGCTGGAACAGCATTAGATACATTGAATGAATTGGCATTAGCACTAGGAAATGATGCTAATTTCTCAACAACAATTACCAATAAATTGACAACATCAGATACAAGTATCAATAATGTATATTCAACATTTTATAACAAAACAGCAATTGATTCCAGTATCAATACCAATTTCTACAACAAAACAGCAATTGATTCCAGTGTCAATCTTGGATTTTATAATAAAACCGCAATCGATTCCAGTCTCAATCTTGGATTCTATAACAAGACATCAATCGATAATAATTTCTATAACAAAACTACATATAATAATTTGTATGATGGATATATTACTAATTTATATAACTACTATTACAAGCAGGTAATCGATTTAAGTGTTAATAGTAATTTCTATAACAAAACACTACATGATGCTAGTATGGACACTGGATATTATAACAAGACAACAATCGATTTAAGTATGAATGTCGGATATTATAACAAGACAACAATCGATTCCAGTGTCAATCTTGGATTTTATAACAAAACATCAATTGATTCCAGTATCAATCTTGGATATTACAACAAGACACAACATGATTTAAGTATGAATGCCGGATATTATAACAAAACGGCAATTGATTCCAGTGTCAATCTTGGATTTTATAATAAAACTCAACATGATTTAAGTATGAATGTCGGATATTATAACAAGACTACAATCGATTCCAGTATCAATCTTGGATTTTATAACAAAACATCAATCGATTCAAGCATTAATGTTGGTTTCTATAACAAAACATCAATCGATTCCAGTATCAATCTCGGATATTATAACAAATCACAAAGTGATGCTAGTATGAATAACAATTTCTATAATAAATCTTATTTAGATAACAGTTTGGGTAGTGTTTATACAAAGACAACAATCGATTCCAGTATCAATCTCGGATTTTATAACAAAACATCAATCGATTCCAGTATGAATGCCGGATATTATAACAAGACTACAATCGATTCCAGTATCAATCTTGGATTTTATAACAAAACATCAATCGATTCAAGCATTAATGTTGGTTTCTATAACAAAACATCAATCGATTCCAGTATCAATCTCGGATATTATAACAAATCACAAAGTGATGCTAGTATGAATAACAATTTCTATAATAAATCTTATTTAGATAACAGTTTGGGTAGTGTTTATACAAAGACAACAATCGATTCCAGTATCAATGTTGGTTTCTATAACAAAACATCAATCGATTCCAGTATCAATGTTGGTTTCTATAACAAAACGTCAATCGATTCCAGTATCAATCTCGGATTTTATAACAAATCACAAATTCAGAATACGTATGCACCATTATCATCAGCAGCATTTACAGGTACTCCAACAGCACCAACTGCTACAAGTGGAACAAATACAACACAAATAGCAACAACAGAATATGTATATACAGCAATATCAAATTTAGTAGGAGGTGCTGCACCAGCACTGGATACATTGAAAGAATTGGCAACAGCATTAAATAATGATCCTAGTTTTTCATCAGTAGTTATCAATCGATTGACAATATCAGATTCGAGTATCAACAATGTTTATAACACATATTATAGTAAAACATTAATAGATTCCAGTATTAATACCAATTTCTACAACAAATCTTATTTAGATACCAGTTTTGGTAGTGTTTATACAAAGACAACCATTGATAGCAGTATCAATCTTGGATTTTATAACAAGACAGTAATCGATTCCAGTATCAATCTTGGATTTTATAACAAGACAGTAATCGATTCCAGTATCAATCTTGGATTTTACAACAAAACACAACATGATAATAGTATGAATATTGGATTTTACAACAAAACACAAAGTGATGCAAGTATCAATCTTGGATTTTACAACAAAACACAAAGTGATGCAAGTATCAATCTTGGATTTTACAACAAAACACAAAGTGATGCAAGTATCAATCTTGGATTTTACAACAAAACACAACATGATAATAGTATGAATATTGGATTTTACAACAAAACACAAAGTGATGCAAGTATCAATCTTGGATTTTACAACAAAACACAACATGATAATAGTATGAATATTGGATTTTACAACAAAACACAAAGTGATGCAAGTATCAATCTTGGATTTTACAACAAGACATATTTTGATACAAGTTTCAATAGCATTAGTACAACTAACTACTATACCAAAACAGCAATAGATTCAAGTATCAATTTTGGATTTTACAACAAAACACAACATGATAATAGTATGAATATTGGATTTTACAACAAAACACAAAGTGATGCAAGTATCAATCTTGGATTTTACAACAAGACATATTTTGATACAAGTTTCAATAGCATTAGTATAACTAACTACTATACCAAAACAGCAATAGATTCAAGTATCAATTTTGGATTTTACAACAAGACAACAATCGATTCCAATTTCACTAATTATGCTACAAAAGCCTCTCCTAATTTTACTGGTACTATTATAAGTGCTGGTGATTTATCATTGAATTCAAAATTATCTGTTAGAAATGATGTTTCTATGAATGGTAATTTATATGTAGTTAATAATGTATCAGTAAAAACAACATCAAATGTATATGATTTAAATATAAATGGAACAGCAAGAATTAATGTCGCAAATACATATTACAATAAATTATTCGTTTTATATGATAATAATACAGCAGATACAATATCAACTGCTACAAACTTTTTTGGATTTGGATTGGATTCAGCCGCAATAAGATATCAAGTGCCATCTTCAACCATAAATCATGTATTTTATGCTGGGGCTTCTGAAATAATGAGAATAAAAGGAGATGGAACTGTTGGAATAGGAACATCCACAACAACACGCACATTAGACGTTAATGGCACAACAAGAATATCAGGAGATGCTTCATTAAATGGAAATGTTGATATTAGTGGTGTTTTAACAGTTTCAAACGCAACAACAATTTCTGGCGCACTATCAACAGGTACAATAAATGTAGGAGGTAATATAAATTTAGCCGCTACTAAAGCAATTTCAGGAGGTAGCTTGACATTAAACAAAGGTAGTTTGAATGTATATGGTTTGAATGTAGGTGCTGGAAATTTTTCTGTTCTTACAGATAGTTCATTTGGTAATGATATTACAGTTTATGGAGATGCTTCATTCAATGGTAAATTAACTATAGTAGGTACATCTGTTGTACCTACAGCAGCAGTAGATACAAATACCACACAAATAGCATCAACCGCATTTGTAATCAATCAAGGCTATTCAAAATCAAGTACAGTTTATACAAAGACCGTAATTGATTCTAGTATTAATGCCGGATACTATAACAAAACAACCATTGATTCCAGTGTTAATATTAACTTTTTCAATAAAACTCAAATTCAAAATACATATGCTCCATTATCATCTCCGGCTTTAACTGGCACTCCAACCGCACCAACCGCTACAAGTGGAACAAGTACAACACAATTAGCAACTACACAATTTGTATCTACCGCGATAAGTAATTTGGTAGGAAGTGCCGGACCTGCTTTGGATACATTGAATGAATTGGCATTAGCACTAGGAAATGATGCTAATTTCTCAACAACAATTACCAATAAATTTACAACATCAGATACAAGTATCAATAATGTATATTCAACATTTTATAACAAAACAGCAATCGATTCCAGTATAAATACCAATTTCTATAACAAAACACAACATGATTTAAGTATGAACAATGGATATTATAACAAGACAACAATTGATTCTAGTATTAATACAGGTTTTTATAACAAAACCCAAAGTGATACTAGTTTGAATAACAATTTCTACAACAAAACATCTATTGATTCTAGTTTTGTCAGCGTTTATACAAAAACATCTATTGATTCCAGTATCAATCTTGGATTCTACAACAAAACCCAAATTGATACAAGTTTGAATATTGGATATTATAACAAAACATCCATTGATTCTAGCATTAATGCTGGTTTCTACAACAAAACCCAAATTGATACAAGTTTGAATATTGGATATTATAACAAAACATCCATTGATTCCAGTATCAATCTTGGATTCTACAACAAAACCCAAATTGATACAAGTTTGAATATTGGATATTATAACAAAACATCTATTGATTCTAGCATTAATGCTGGTTTCTACAACAAAACCCAAATCGATACAAGTTTGAATATTGGATATTATAACAAAACATCCATTGATTCTAGTATTAATACTGGTTTCTACAACAAAACCCAAATTGATACAAGTTTGAATAACAATTTCTACAACAAAACATCTATTGATTCTAGTTTTGTCAGCGTTTATACTAAGACATCAATTGATGCTAGTATCAATCTTGGATTCTACAATAAAACCCAAATTGATACAAGTTTGGATATTGGATATTATAACAAAACATCCATTGATTCTAGTATCAATCTTGGATATTACAACAAAACTATCATTAATAGTACATATGCTCCATTAAACAACCCTACATTTACTGGCACTCCATACGCACCTACAGCAACGAGTGGAACAAATACAACACAAATTGCTACTACGGCGTTTGTAAGAACTGAAATAACTAATTTAGTAGCAGGAGCACCAGAGGCATTGGATACATTGAATGAGTTAGCTATGGCGTTACAGAATGATATTAGCATGTCAACCGCACTAACAAATAAAATGGGTTTTGTAGATACAAGTATTAATAACATATATAATACTTTCTACAACAAAACAACAATCGATTCAAGTATTAACCTTGGATATTACAACAAAACATATCTGGATGCCAGTTTTGTCAGCGTTTATACAAAAACATTGATTGATTCCAGTATCAATAGTGGATTTTACAACAAAACACAAATACAAAATACATATGCTCTAAACACAAATGCTGCATTTTATGGGGACTCATCCATGAATGGTAAATTATCAATAGGTAATGACGTATCTATGAATGGTAATCTCAATGTAGTCGGTAATATTTACATGAATGGTGTTAAAATCGGCACTGGCGGTAGTGCTAGTTTCGACCCTAATATCGATTTATCATTAAATGCTCGTTTATTTGTGGGTTCAGATGCTTCATTCAGTTCTAATGTATATGTTCTCAAAAACATTGGTATTGGAAAGGTCAATCCAACATCAGCAATCGATACTGCGGGTGTTGTTAATTGTGGTCTAGTAACTCAATTTGATTCAAGTACATATACAAATGTTCTCAATACTGTCGCAGTTGGTGGAACTTATTCACAAATAATCACGGCAAATGGTGGTATTATAATTCCATCTGGGCAATCCCTAACAAATAGTGGCTCAACATCATTATCTGGTTTAACTGTCTCCGGTATAATAACAACAGATACAATTACAATCAATTCTGATTCTTCACTCAATGGCAGAATATTCGTTGGTGGTGATTCATCACTGAACTCAAAATTATTCGTCGGTAGTGATACATCCATGAATGGAAACTTATCCATAGGTGGAAATGTTATTGTAAATGGTAGTTCAACATATTATGGTGACATTTCGCTCAATAAAAAATTATCGGTTGCTAACGATACAACATTGAATGCTAATTTATTTGTATCTGGAAAAGCACAAGTAGTAAATGACGCATCTTTCGGTTCAAATCTACTACTTAGTGGTGATGCTTCGTTGAATAGTAAGTTGTATGTCAATGGTAATACATTAATAAATTCAAAACTATTTGTCATTGGCGATACATCGTTGAACGCAAATACATATGTAGCGGGAACAACCAAACTAAACGGTGATGTTACGTTAAATTCTCAATTAACCGTCACGGGTAATTCTACATTAAATAATAATCTGTCAGTAATTGGTACTACATCATTAAATGGTAACGCAACCGCAAATTCTAAGTTATTCGTATTCGGTGATGCGTCAATGAACGCAAACGCATATGTTGGAGGTAATACTATATTAAACGGAATTACAACAGCCAAATCCAACTTGTTCGTTTTAGGTGATTCCTCGATGAATGGAACCGCATATGTAGGTGGCAAAACAATTTTGAACGGCGATATATCAGCTAACTCAAAATTATCAGTTGGAAGTGATTTAGCGATAAATGGATTTAGTACATTTAATAATGACGTTACAATGAATAAACAATTAACAGTGGGCGGAAATGTTACATTAAATGGCAATCTAACCGTTGCTGGTGTAAATACTAATTACCTGAATAATGTCCAATTTAGTAATAATTTATACGTAATCAAAGATGTATCATTAAATGCGAATGTTTTTATAAACAGCGATTTATCAACAAATGGAAATGTTACAATTGGTAAATATGCTAAGATTAATCGTATAACAGAACAAATAATACAAAATACATCTTCAACATCCCCATATACATTTGATTTAAATACTGGAAGTGTGTTTTATTTATCAGCTCCACCAGCATCCAATTTCACATGTAATTTTACGAATTATCCAACAACAACTACTGATGCCAATCGTTCATTTGTAGTGACATTGATTATTGATTCAACTACGAATAAGACCTATTGTAATTCGGTTCAAGTCAATAATGGAACAGCTAGTACTCCTCTATACAATGGTGGTAGTGCTGCGGTTAGTGTTTCATCAGCCTCTGTTATTACACAAACATTAGTCTTTGTAAATGTATCGGGTACTTATCCATGGAAGGTGATGACATCTATTTCATCATATCAAACATAATCCATTAATAATCCAATAATAATCCAAAATAAAATGATTTAGAATATTTTCTGCGTTTAATTTTTATATTTTAAATTATAATTTTAGAAATACGAATTAATATTTTTATAATATATAAATAAATTATATACTATGAGCAAGTGGTTTGATTTATCCAACAGTGCCAACAAATTAAGACAATCTTATTTGAAGGGTTTCCTCGATGTTAGTGGAGGTGGCATATACCTTCGTAGTGATAATTCGATGAATTTTTATACTGCTACTGGTAGTGGCAACGATGAAGCAAAACCAAAGCTTAGTATTGAAGCCGCAAAACTAAGAATTTGGAGAGATGGTAGTAGTCAATATTTCAATGTTGATACTGAAAAACTTATTTATTTAAAAGACCTTACTGAAGATGTAAATTTTAGATTAGAAGATTTAAAAAGACGTACAAAATACATCGATACAGTAGGTTCTCTTACTTATGTTAATAATGATTTATCCTTGAATAATAATTTATTTGTTAATGGGGATGTTTCATTGAACAAAAATTTAAATATTAAGGGTGCTGTCAAAATCGACTCTAGTTTAGAAGTAGCTGGTGGTATTACTTTTACAGATGATTTATCTATAGGTAAAAATGCTTATATCGATCAAAATTTATTGGTTACTGGGGATGCCTCTTTGAATTCCAAATTATATGTTCTCGATACTACAACTCTTGATTCTACTTTAGATGTTACTGGCGTTACTACATTACATGATAAATTAATCGCTCTTAGTGACGCTTCCTTAAATTCAAAATTATCAGTTTTGGGTGATGCTTCTTTTAACTCAAAATTATACGTTAAGCAAGCCGCTAAACTCGATTCCACTTTATGTGTTACTGGTACTTCTTATCTTAAAGATAAATTGGTTTTATCTGGTGATGCCTCATTGAATTCAAAATTACTTGTTAGTGGTGATGCTTCATTGAACTCCAAATTATATGTTAAGCAAGCCACCAAACTCGATTCTACTTTACAAGTGACTGGTATTACTACATTGAAAGAAAAGTTAATTGCTGAGAAAGATGTTTCATTAAACGGTCTTTTATTAGTTAGTGGTGATGCTTCATTAAATGCCAAATTAAATGTTGCCGATGCCACAACCCTCGCTTCTACTTTAAATGTTACTGGTATTACTACATTAAAAGATAACTTGATTGCCGAGAAAGATGTTTCATTAAACGGTGTTTTATTAGTTAGTGGCGATGCCTCTTTAAATTCCAAATTATATGTTCTCGATACTACAACTCTGGATTCTACTTTAGATGTTACCGGTGTTACTACATTACATGATAAATTAATTGCTCTTAGTGATACCTCTTTGAATTCAAAATTATCAGTTTTAGGTGACGCATCCTTTAATTCAAAATTATATGTTAAACAAGGTGCCAAATTAGATTCCACTTTATGTGTTACTGGTACTTCTTATCTTAAAGATAAATTGGTTTTATCTGGCGATGCTTCATTGAATAGTAAATTATTCGTTAATGGCGATGTTTCTTTAAATAACAAATTAACTGTTAAGGGTGCTGTCAAATTAGAGTCCAGTTTAGAAGTCGCTGGTGGTATTACGTTTACTGATGATTTAACAATTGGTAAAAATGCTAATATCGGTCAAAATTTATTAGTTACAGGTGATGCTTCATTGAACTCAAAATTATATGTTAGTGATACAGTTGCTATCGGTAAAGCTACCGTTGATTCTGGTATCACATTAGATGTGAATGGTTATATTCAATGTACTGGTATTAAAATTGGTTCTGGCGGGGCGACTGATACATCTGGATTAGTTGTTGAGGATATTATTAGAGCCAATGGTGGTATAACCGTCCCTAGTGGAAAATCAATTGTTAATGATGGTACTACTACACTTAATGGTTTGGCTACATTAACTGGTGGGTTATCTGTTACCGGCGGCGATGCCAATATTTCAAATCGTTTAATTGTTACCGGCGATTCTTCTTTTAATCATAATTTGACTGTAGCTAATGATTTAAATGTTAAACATAATTTATCAGTGGAGAATGATACTGTATTGAATGGATACTTAAGTGTTGTAAAAGATGCCTCTTTCAATGATAATTTACAAGTTCAAAATAAGTTAATTTCAGATACTTTAAAAACTACTACATCCGCTGATATTGCTCAATTACGTATCAGTGGTAATACAATCTCTACTGTAGGGGGAAACGGGAATATTAATATCGACCCTGCTGCCGGCAAGAAAGTACATATTTCTGGTGGATTAGTTGTGGATGGTTCTATCAACTTCACTGGTGATTTTATTAGAACTGATACCAAGGTAGAGGTTACTACACAATTCGATATCTCCAATAATGGTACGGGTCCTGCTTTGAAAGTAACACAATACGGACATAATCATATTGCTACTTTCTATGATGACGAGAACGTTGCTTTACAAATTGCCGATGACGGTTTGATTGGTATTGGTATGCTAACTCCTACTGTACAATTAGATGTTTCTGGTGATGTTAAGATTTCCAAAACATTGAATATTGTTGGTAATTTATCCTCTACTAATGGTAATGTTCTCCTAACTAATGGTAATGTAACTTTAACTAACGGTAGAGTTACTGCTAATAATTTAACGGTTACTACTGATGCTACTATTGGTGGTAATGCCACTATTACAAATGGTAATTTAACTATTTCTGCTGGTAATTTAAGTATGGAAACTGCTGGTTATATTAATCAATGGTAGTTTTATAAAACATATAATAATATTATTACTATTATTTAGTAAATACAATTGGAGATATTATTTATCTATACAAAATAAATAATATGAGAACTTTGATATAGAAGTTTTTGATGTAAATATATGATAATGAAAAAATTATAATTTTCTAAGTATAAAACATAAAAAAACTTTTATATCTATCAATATATAATAATGAGTGGAAATTGGTTAGATTTATCAAGTACATCAAATCGTTATATTTCTACCTATGTAAAAGGTTTCGTTGATATGAGTGGTGGAAACCTTTTATTAAGAAACAATAATATTATTGTTAATAGTGGTGATATCTCTTTAAATGGACGTTTAACTGTAAATTTTGATTCATCTCTTAATGGAAATACTTTTTTCAAACAAAATATTACTACTGGAGGTGTTATTCAACAAAATACTAGTAATATACAAAATGCCAGTTATATTAGTGTAGATTATAGTACCTTTGTATCTACTATACCTAGATTAGCTACGGTGAATGCTTTTCAAAATGATAATTCATTTAATAATAACGTCGGCATTATCGGTAATACTGAAATACGTGGTAATTTAATAGTTCTACAAAATACTACTTTACAAAACTTCACCTCTATTGGCGATGTTTCATTTGGTGGTAATTTATTTATTGGTAATGATGTTTCGATTAATCATAATCTTTTTGTTCTCAATGATACATCTATGAATTCACGTCTTTTCGTAGGTTCTGATGTTTCTATGGGAGGTAAATTGTTTGTTCGTGGCGATACCTCTATGAATTCAAGACTTTTCGTCGGTTCTGATGTTTCCATGGGAGGTAAATTAATGGTGAATGGTGATGCGTCTTTCAATAATAATCTCTTTGTTGGTTCGGATGTTTCGATTAATGATAATTTATATGTTAAAAACGATGGTACTTTTGGAAAAGGCTTAATTGTTGCCACGGATGTATCTATTAATGGTAAATTGTTTGTAGGTGGTGATTTATCTTTAAATGGTAAATGGTTCTTTGGTTCAGACGTATCCGCGTCTGGTAAATTATTCGTTCAAGGAGATGGTTCATTCAATGGTAATTTATTAGCTGGTGGAAATGTTTCTTTGAATGGTAATGTAACAACTGGTTCTTTACCAGATGGTTCTATTACAAGTTCTAATTTTAATATTACTACAAAATCACCTGCTTATCAAACGGCGAGTTATCCATATACTAGTTTAGTAACTGGTAATATAAGTAGTATTAATATCGATGCTTCATGGAATCGTCTAGCAATTTCATCTACTGGACAAGTTATCGCTGCTACCCCACTTGGTAGTAATTCAGCCAATGTATATATTTCGACCAATTATGGAACTTCTTTCAGTAATGTTGTTCCTACTGGTTTAACTGGAACTACCAATGCTTGGTCGAATTTAGTAATGTCTGGAAATGGTCAAGTTATTGTAGGTAGTTTAACAACTAGTTCTACCAGTGCTAACTCCAGTTATCTTTACGTATCACAAAATAGAGGTACTAGTTTTGCTCAAGTTTTACCATCTGGTATTACCGCTGCGAATAATGTTCCTTTTCAAACTACCGCAATTTCATCTACTGGACAATATATATTAGCCGCAGCGAATTCTACCGCATCGTCACAAAATCTTTATGTTTCTAGTAATTTCGGAACTGCTTTTAATTCGATTACACCAACTGGTATTTCTGGCGCTACCGCATGGAGTTCAGTAGCAATGTCATCCGATGGAAAATACATGGCAGGTGTTATTAATAATACAGCCAATGTTTCTGGTAATGTTTATGTATCGAGTGATTACGGAGTGACATTTACTTCTAAAACATGTACTGGTATTACATCCAATATGTCGAGTATCGCCATTTCATCGAATGGTCAAATTATGGCAGCTACTGTCAACGGCGGTAATTTAAGTGGTAATATTTATATTTCATCAAATTATGGAAGTAGTTTTGTGAATAAACCAGTTATTACAACAGCAAATGTAACATGTAATTGGCAAAAAATAGTCATGTCGAATGATGCTAAATACATGGTTGCTATAGCGAACGGGTCAAATACCGCAACATATTCACGTGCTTATATATCAAAAGATTATGGTAATAGTTTCTCAGCAATTGCTGGTACTCTAAACTTTGATGCTTCATGGAACGATGTTACCATGTCGGCTGATGGTAGATATATACTTCTTGATATCAGTGGTAATACCAATACCAATTCTCCAAATATTTATTATTCTTATGATTATGGTACTACTTTTTACTCAACCGCACTTACTACTCATAGTGGTACAAATCCATATTGGTCTCAAATACGTGTTTCGGCTGATGGTAATTATTGGGCAGCAGGTATTAATCAAACTACATCTGCTGGTGTTACTAATAGATTGTATGTTTCTCAAGCCACTATAAACACTACAATCAATGGTGGTACATGGTCTTCTTTCACAAATCAACCTAAACAACTCAATGTTCAAGGCACTATTAATCCTATTACATTAATTGATAATTCCGTTCTATTAAGTGCCCAACCAGCACTTAATTATTCGTCATTCGGTCAATCATGGTCTCAATTGACAGGTATTGTAGGTTCAAATTCCGGACCTTTTTATACTGGTCTTTATCCAACATCCGTAGCTACTTCAGCCAATGGACAATATATCATAACTACATCACAAGGTACCGGTCAAATAATATCATCTAGTACTTATGGTTCCACTTTAACGAGTAGTTTTAGTCCTACTAGTGTATATGAAAATTGGGATAGTGTTGCCATTTCTTCTTCGGCACAATATCAAACCGCTATTATCGATGGTAGTGCTAATATTAATGGTAATGTATATTTGAACAGCGCGGATAGTAGTTGTATTTATGTATCCATGGATTATGGTTCTACATTTAAACCAGTTGTTGTTTCCGGCATAAACAGTAGCACGAGTGGAACAAGTTGGCAAGGTATTACTGTATCTAGTACTGGACAATATCAAACCGCTATTGCTAGTGGAGTACCAAATGGTAATGTATATCTATCATCTGACTATGGTAGAACATGGAATCCAACAAATACAGGTGCTACTGCTAATTCTACTTGGTCGTCTGTTGCGATGAATGCTACTGGACAATATCAAATAGCAACTATAGCAAACGGGAGTGTTTATAATACAAGAACATATGGTTCATCCTGGTCAGCTATAAGTAGTGTTGGTAGTGCCAACTGGTCCGCATCTGCTGTTTCTACTACCGGTCAATACCAAGTAGTATGTGCTAGTGGTGGTAATATATGGTTATCAAATAACTTTGGTTCTTCTTGGTCGCAAGTAACTGGTTTAGTTAATCAAGTTTCTCCATCTCTAGCGTGGAATGGATTAGCTTTAACATCCAATGGACAATATATGTTAGCTACTGTTTATAATTCAAAAATTTATTATTCTATTAATTATGGTCAAACCTGGAATCAGTCTAGTTCTGATAATCAACCATGGTCGGCAATTTCAGTATCATCTACTGGTCAATTCGCAAATGCTACATCACTCACTGGTACTATTTATAATATGACTTTAGGTTTTCCTGGTACTTTACCAGCAAGTTCTGCTAGTTCTACAGTCACTGGTTCTTTAACAGCTGGTAGTATAACTAGTTTGGGTTCTTTAACTACCGCTAGTGTAATTAGTACAGGTGCTGTTTCTGCTGGTAGTGTATCTGTTACTGCTGGTGATTCAAATATTAACGCAATAACATCGAAATCTGGTTCAAGTGGATTTGTTGGTATTAATAATATTACACCTGCTTACCAATTAGATGTTAATAGTTCGAATACTTATGCTGTTAATATTAATCAAGCTAGTGCTGCTCCAAATAATTTATGTTTAAGAATGACTAATCCAAATAATACTATTAATACTACTATGTTTTCATCCTATTTAGGTGCTGCTGGTTTTAATAATATTACAAAAGCAAACGATGTTGGTTTTTTCTGGGGTAGTAGTCAAGGTTCAGGAACCGGTGGATTCGTTATTGCTCCATGGGCTAGTGGTGGAAGTGGTCTAAGAATAGATTCAACTGGAAATATAGATATATGCGGAAATGCTACGTTAAGTGGATATTTAAAACCTAAAATTATTGGGTGTTCTTACCGACGAACACCTAATGGTGGAGCTGTTAACGTAGGAGCAAATACGAAAATAACTCTTGGTACTGATTTCGATGTTGTTGTTTTTGATAGTGGTCATGTAGCTAACGGAATATTCACTGCTCCTGTTGCTGGATATTATTTTATTCACTGTAATTTATATGCAAATAGTAATACTACCAATCAAGGTTTTTCAATTAGATTAAATGCTAATACCGCATCTAATGGCACTGAATTGGCAGGTACTTTTACGGCTACTGGTGGTTTATCAAATACAGCGACTGCCTATCATAATTTAAGTGTAGGTAATACAATTAGTATATTCACTAATAGTAAAGGTGCTCAAGTGTCCGATGTTAATAATATTAGTAATTGTTTTATTTTCTTAATGTTTGCTACTTAATAACTGAATGACATAAAAAACAAGTTTTATGATAATTTATATAAATATTCTATAAACACGTGCGAACAAAAACACCAAAAAATTTATTTCTATTTATATATATCAAAATTTATATATAAATGTCTACTGTTTGGTTGAATGAATTATCTTCAGCGAATCTTTTAAGAAAAACATATATTAATGGATTTTTAGACATAAGTGGTGGAGACATGAATGTTCGAAGTGGTAATTTTTTCACTGGAGGACTTATTACACAAAATACAGATTCTGCTAATATTACCGCCCCTAGTTATAGTATGTTCTCAGTCACTGATTTATCTTATATGTTTGCTTCTATTACCCAACCAATGACTACATTTGCTCAAGATATTACTACGAATGGTAATACTATTGTTAAAAAAAATTTGTTTGTAATAAATGATGCTTCCTTGAGTGGTAAGTTCACGTTATTTGGTGATGCGTCGTTGAATTCGAAACTTTCAGTTGCTAGTGATGCGTCATTGAACTCGAGATTGTTTTTAGGAGGTGATGCGTCATTGAACTCGAAACTTTCAGTAGCCGGAGATGTTTCTATGAATGGTAAGTTGTTTTTGAACGGCGACGCATCTATGAATTCGAAACTTTCAGTAGGTGGCGATGTTTCTATGAATGGTAAGTTGTTTTTGGGAGGCGACGCATCTATGAATTCGAAACTTTCAGTAGGTGGCGATGTTTCTATGAATGGTAAGTTGTTTTTGAACGGTGACGCATCTATGAATTCGAAACTTTCAGTTGCCGGAGATGTTTCTATGAATGGTAATGTAGCAATATCATCAATAAAATCTATATACGGTGGTACTATTAGTGGTATTACAAATGATTTAAATGTATATGGTTTGAATGTGGGCGCTGGTGATATTTCATCGAATTCCAAATTATCAGTTGCTGGTGATGTTTCTTTTAATTCGAAATTATATGTTGCTAGTGATGTATCTATAAATGGAGTAATAAGTAGTTCTAGTATTTTAACTAATACTCTTAATGTTACAGGTTCTACTAGTTTAAATAGTACATTAGGTGTTACTGGAGATACTACATTAAACGGTAATATTTCAATTAGTTCTGGAAAACCAATAACACTTACTGCTGGTTCTGGTTCAAATACATATACTATCGCAGGTAATGTAAATGATGAATTTATCAGTCCAAATAGTTTCGCCGCAAAAAACTATACTTGGTCGACCTATTCAAAACAATTGGGTAATATTATTTGGACTGTTAGTGGTGATACGAATGTGAATGATACTGCTTTTCCAGTTTCTAATATTTTTGATAACACACGTTTTAATTCTAAAAGTACTCTTAGTTCTGCTAAATATAATTTAACAACACCATTCGCAGCAAATCAAACCACTACTGCTACAACCGTTACTAACGCAATTGGAGGTGTTACATCTGTGTCTGGCGATTGGTGGCAAATTCAATGTAGTACTTCTTTAGTATTAGATTCTTATAATATTTATGATGCTTCTAGTGGAACATGTAATTATCCTAGAACTTTTTATGTATTAGGTTCTAATGACGGCACTTCTTGGAATGCTATTCAATATTCAGTTGTTACCAGTGATTTATATACTGCCTCTGGTCAGTTGGGTATTATAAAAGCAAACACCAGTGGTACTCAATTAGGATATATTACAACTACTAATAATGGTACATATACTACTACTCCATATACATATTTTAGATTGGCTGTAACTTCTGTAATGGGAAGTGGTACTGGTGGTATCGGTGCGGGTGCTGTATCCGGTAATCTTGAAATAGGTGAATGGGTTTTGTATTTTAAACCACCTACATCTACACAAACCACCATTACATCAAAAACGGGACCGACTAACGCAATCATGTATATAGACCCATCAAATATAAATCAATTGGATATTTCTGGTTCTCTCGGTATTGTAAATTCAAATCCATCGGCAATGAATGTCACTCCTACATCAAAAGCCGCTATTAATAATACATGGGTATCAAATAATATAACATGGACATCAAGTGCTAGTAGTAATAGTTCTATTAACCAAGCTTCCTATAATTTATTTACTGGTGATATTAGTAATAATAAAATAGGTGATGGTACATCGAATCGATGGTCATCTATTACTGCTAATTATAATACAACTGCCCCTTTTCTTTATAATACAACTACTTATCAAACCAATATCGGTGGTACTGTTAATGCCAATGTTGCGGGTGAATGGTTACAAATACAATCTAGTGTTCCAGTTGTTATGAATAACTTTTCACTTGCTCCTGCGGGTGCTACCTCTGTTCAATCCACTGAATTTCCGCAACGTTTTTATATATGTGGTTCAAATGATGGTTCAACTTGGACACCTATGATTGATTGTAGTTTTTCACAATTACCATTTTTAGCAGGAAAATTGTTTTTTACTCCTTCCTATACTATAACAAACTATATTTTACCAACTGTTCAAAATTCAAATGCTAGTATTACTGGATATTCAGGAGCATTAAATCCATATACGTATTTTAGAATGGTTGTAACAAACGTTACTGGAACATTGAAAGATAGTACTGGTGCGGCTGGTAGTGGAACAGATGGTTATTTAACTTTCAGTAAATGGAATATTGGTTTTACTCCAACTACATCAATGGTACCTATAGCCACTGACCCAACTATACCAAATGAATTGTATGTGGGTGCTAGTACATTACGTATTCCTGGTTATATTAAATCATCATTTATTGGATTTAATTTCACGAGAACATTTGCGAATAGTGCGACTCTTTCAGCTAATACTAGAATAACTTGTGATGCTACCGGTTTTAATAATACCATATTTAATACAAATGGTTGTATGAGTACTACTGGTATTTTTACAGCACCAATTGCTGGTTATTATTATTTCAGTTACTCAATATTGATGCCAGCAAGTGGTAATACTATTACAATAAGAAAAAATGCTACTACTAGTACATCTGGTATAGAATTGGGGGGAACTTATACTACTACTACTACTAATATAAGTGGTACATTTAATACTATTGTAGATATGTATGCTGGTGATTCCGTCAGTTTATGGACTGGCGCTACGTCTTCTTTACTAATTGCTTTTAATCCTTCAAATAATTTCGTTGGTTATTTAATATCTGCTGTCTAGGCGATAAATCAACTAGTACAAAAAATACCCAAAAATTTATTTCTATTTATATATATCCTGTTTTATATATAAATACTATGTCATCATCTTATTGGTATCAATATGCTACTACTTCGAATCGTATTAAACAAACATATGTTAATGGTTTTTTAGACATTAGTGGTGATTTAGTAGTACGTAATAATAATTTCAATATAAACGGTCTTATTTCTCAAAATACAGATATTGCTGCGAATAATAGTCTATATACTTATATTTCATGGAACGATGTTTCCGGTACATTCGCTACCGTGGGAAATCCATCATTTAGTAATAATATAACCGTCAATCAAAATACAAAAACCGCAACATTAAGTGTTACTGGCGATTCCTCCTTGAATAATTTGTTTCTTAACGGAAATTTAGCAATTGGCAAAACCGCTGTAACCGCTGGCTCCGCATTGGATGTTAGTGGTGTAGCTCTAGTTTCATCGAAATTAGCCATCAATAACGCTACCTATGCTAGTATGACCAATTCATCAAATAATACTCGTATGTTTGTTACTGGCGATTCGACTGGTACCAATGCCGATGTTTCTGGTCAAATTCTTCTCACTGGTAGTACCAATACCAATTCTAGAATGGGTCTCATGTTAGATACTACCACCGCCAACTTTCCTATTGGTAAGATTCAAGTAAATCAAACCAACGTAGGTGGTGGACAGCGTTTGGCATTAAATCCTGCCGGTGGCAAAGTTGGTGTCAGTAATGTACCGGATGCTTCTGGAACACAACTAGAGGTCACCGGTGGAATCGCCGCAAAAGAACCTACCACAGGAAATGCTGGAGTTGGTACTTTTGTAAAAACTATGAGTAATGGTAATTGGTATAAATTAGCCAGTTGTGGTGATTCGTCCCAGAAAGTTACTTTTCGTGTTGTAGGATTAGTCACATCTCAAAATAATACTTATAATATTGATGTTACTACTACTTATAATGCTGGTGCCACTGCTCCAATTAGTTCCATTTTATTAAATAATACTATTGGGTCAAATGTATTCACGGATGCCAATATTGATTTTGTGGTTGTTTATGATAGTACTAATCAGTCATCTAGTTATTATATTAAATGTAATAATTCAAATCCAGTATATTGTGCTCTTACTATTTATGTAACTGCTAAAATTACGAATGGTACATATTCAAAACTAAGATTTTATCAAGATGCTGTTTTTGCTTTGAGTTATGCTGGTAATATTAGTAGTGCTGTTGATAGTGAATTATCCGCTGCTGTAACAAATTCAACACAATATGTTGTTTCTACACATGCGAATACAACGTATCCTATGACAGTTAGTTCGAGTGGAAATGTGGGAATCAATAACCGGTATCCAGCATATATATTGGATATTAGTGGTACTACTAATATTGGATTAACAAATGGAGGCACTGGATTATTCATTAATGGTTATAGTAGTACATACGGACCTTATTTGTCTTTGAAAAACAATGGTTCAAATGGAAAAGAATGGATAGTTGGTAGTACTTCCGCAGGCAATAGCGGAGGTGCGGGGTTATTCCAAATTTATGATATGACAAGTGGTACTGGTGGATGGAGATTGAATATTGGTACGGGTGGTGGATTACAAATCAAACACCCTCAATATCGTGAAGCTAGTATGACATTGGGTCTCACAAATACCAAATCTGGTATTAGAATTGCCGGTGATGCGGATGAAAGTGATGCTCTTTGTATGGGTTTATGGGGAGGTACCGATGGTGGTAATGGTACTGGATATATTCAAAATATATTCAACACTTCTTCTACAGCAATTACAGGTGACCTTTTGTTAAATCCTTTGGGTGGTAATGTAGTTATTGGTAAAACAACTGGCACTACCGCATTGGATGTGAGTGGTGGTGCGTTAGTTAGTGGCAATGTTGCTATTGGTAAGACGACTGCTACTAGTGCGTTGGATGTTAGTGGTACTATCAGTATAAATAACGTTATCAATTTGACTTATACATCGATACCAACTTATACAGCAAATCATATTGGTTATACAGGTTCAATTTCACAAACTGTTTTTTCTGCTACTACTGGTACCTATTATACTTGGAATGGCGCGAATAATAGTTTTACGTTATCTCCAGGAATATGGCTAATAAATAGTGTATTACATTTTTTATGGACACCAGGCACGTCAACTATCAATAATTTTTATACAATTTTTACTAACGCAGAAAGTTCTACAACTGCTATTAGTGATAATGCAAGTACAAGCAAAAAAATAGAAAATAATAATATGCCGAATAATGTTGGTGGAATGAAAACAATCCCTTTTACAATGGTTATAACAATTACTACTTCAACCACATGTTTCTGGAGAGGAAATATCAACTGGAGTACTGGCACAGGAACTATAGCACAAAATACAGGTTCTGTTGGGTTTTTAACATATACTCGTATCGCTTAAAAATTGTGCTTTTTATGAATACCTATATACAAAAATTCAATAAATCAACTAGTACAAAAAATACCCAAAAATTTATTTCTATTTATATATATCCTTGAATTATATATAAATGTCTAGTATTCCAAATGTATTCGATTTTGTTACTACATCGAATCGTGTTCGCCAAACCTATTTCGTCGGTTTTGTCGATATTAACGGTGGTAATTTAATTCTTAGACCAAATAGTAATCTTTTCATAACTGGTGGGGATACATCTATGAATGGGGCCTTGTCTGTTTCTGGAAATACATCAATCGGGTCTAATTTATCAGTAACTGGAAATATTACTTTATCAAATCGTCTAATCGGTGGGTCAGATGCCTCCCTGAATAGAAATCTCTTTTTAGGAGGAGATGCGTCATTCAACGGACGGCTTTTCGTGAATCGAGATATTTCTCTGAATGGTGATTTAGTAACAAATGGAGATGTGTATGTTGGCCAACTAACCGATGCCGCTGTTACTACATTGAGTACATATTCATATGATGTTTCAAATACTGCTACTTTTACTACTACAACTACTTATATCAATAAATCAACCGGTTTGGGCACTACTACTGGTGTAGATAAAATTATCAAAGTTTCAGCAAATGGTCAATTTATGATTATTGCGGATGCTCTTAATGATAAATTAGCAGTATCCTATGACTACGGTAATACATGGAATATGAGGTCAACTAGTGATAATTATTATCATTGTGCCATTTCAGCAACAGGTCAATATATGGTTGCTTGCTCAAATCCTGGATATGTATATGTTTCTAGTAATTTTGGGGCTTCTTTTACACAATATTCTGTATTTGGACTTTCTACTACTCAAACTTGGACTTCCGTTGCTATTTCCGCAAATGGACAATATATTACTGCGGTTATGGATACAAATAACGAAAGTGGTTTTGCGTATATTTCTAGAGATTATGGTCAAACCTGGACTACTCGAACACAATTAAGTGGAAGTACTTTAAAGTGTGGTCGTTGTGGCATGTCTTCTGACGGTAAATATCAAATTATTTCAATTGCTAATACTGGTACTAATTATTATTTATCTAGTAATTATGGTAGTAGTTTTGAATCAAAAACATTTACATTAGCTGCTGGTGGTGCTATTTCCGGTCCAACTACCAAATGGTGGGATATTGCTGTTTCCAGTAGTGGTAAATATATGTTAATATCAACATATTCTAGTAGTAGCGGTTGTTATTATTCCAAAGATTATGGTTTAACATGGGCACAAGTAGGTGGTGGTATTGATTCTACTTATAATTATAATAGTGTTGCCATGTCAGCAAATGGACAATATATGATGTTTGCTCCTTCGACTAGCACTAACACTTTATATGTCCAAAATAACTCTCCTGGTACTACTGGTTTAACCGTCGCTATATATCTAAGTTCTAGTGATAATATAAGTGGCGCTGGTTTTGCTTCATGTGCTATTTCAGCAGACGGAGAATATTTTGTTGCTCTTTCTAGTACTACTAGTTCATCAAATGTCTATATTGTTCAGCCAGTTAAAACCACTTACACTAATACATACTCTTATCGCACTAATCCTATAAAACTACTTAATATACAAGGTTCTGTAAATCCAATTGCTTTATTAGATAATTCAGTAATGTTCTCAAATCAACCATCTATTTTGTTATCAGTATTCGGTCAATCATGGAGTCAATTAGATGGATTCAGTATGATGTCAGCTGAAAATATATTCACATCTGCTATTGGTCAATATATATTAATAAATTCTGGTACTTATGGTACTGGTCAATTATCATTATCCAATAATTATGCTTCTACTTTTACTTATTTCAGTCCTAGTAATCTTTACCAAAATTGGAATGATTATGTATGTTCAGCAAACGGTCAATATCAAACTGCTGTCATTGATGGTGGTTTTACTATTACAACACCATATGCTAGTGTTATTGCTGATAATTCATTCAATAGTGGTAATGTCTATATTTCGAATGATTTTGGTGCGACTTTCCGTCCTAGTGTTGTCAGAGCAAATACACCTATGGCATGGACCTCTGTAAGTATATCTGCTAATGGACAATACCAAACTGGAACTGTAAATGGTTCAGTATTAAATAATGGTGGTATTTATATTAGTTCGAATTATGGTGTTAGTTGGACACAAATTGTGCCCGTTGGAACAAATACGCTCACCAATTGGGTCGAAATGTCAATGTCTGCTACTGGGCAATTTCAAACAGCATTAGTTAGTGGCGGATATATCTATACTTCTTCTGATTTCGGTATTACATGGAATCCAGTTACTAGCGTTGGAACAAACAATTGGTCGTTTGTTTCGATATCAGCGACTGGTCAATACCAAACTACTGTAGTAAATGGAGGATTTTTGTATAATAGTACAAATTATGGTGCTACCTGGTCGGCCAATACTAGCGCTGGTTCCAAAAAATGGGTTTCATGTAGTATGGTAGCAAATGCGCAATATCAGTTAGCGGTCGAAGGATTGGTTTTAACTGGTGGTATCGCAACTAGCGGAGGTCAAATTTGGTATTCTAATAATTATGGTGTAACTTGGATTAGTGGAGGAGTAACACAAAATCCATTTACTGGAGTAACTAGTAGTAGTAATGGACAATTTTCATATGCTGTTACTAGCGCGGGTGGAATATTTGTAAATGCTTTAGGCTCACCATCTACTGTGCCTTCAGTATCACAGTCTCAAACAGTAAATGGACCTCTTAGTGTAACGGGTAGTAGTGCATTATCGAATACTTTAAGTGTTGCTGGTGCTAGTACATTGAATAGTACATTGACTGTTGCTGGTGCTAGTACAATGAGTGGTACATTGACTGTTGCCGGTGCTAGCACATTGAATAGTACATTGACTGTTGCCGGTGCTAGCACATTTAATGGAGGTGTAACTTTAAATCCACCTACTCTTAATATATTACCTGCTGGAATGATTATGGCTTGGGTTAGTGCTACAGCACCTACCGGTTGGTTAATATGTAATGGAGATCCTATTTCAAGAACTACTTATAGTGATTTATATACCGTAATAGGAACTACATTTGGTCCAGGTAATGGTTCAACTACTTTTAATTTACCAGATTATAGAGGTGCGTTTTTAAGAGGTGCTGGAACAAACCAAGTCGCTGGTTATACCGATTATTCAGGTAATTTGAATACCGCACAAAAACATGCTACACAAGAACATAAACATCCTTTTACATCAAATGCTAAATATTTGTTTCCCGAATCTGGAGTTGAAGCAAACAAAGTAGCCAGTGGTTCAGGTGGCAATGAAGGTGTAACATTCACAGTTAGTGGTACAACTGATAATCCAAATACAGATACTACTATTCTTACTACCGCAAAAGAAACCCGTCCATTTAACTACGGCGTTAACTGGGTTATCAAATATTAATAATATATTTTCATAACATTATCAATGATATAACTTGATATATTGAAAACAAAAACCCCCACAAAACCCTATTATTGTTGCGCCGAAAATATCCCAAAAATTTATTTCTATTTATATATATCCTTGAATTATATATAAATGTCTAATACTGCGTGGTATCAATATGCTGCTACATCCAATCGTCTTCGTCAAACTTATATTACAGGTTTTTTAGACATGTCTGGTGGTAATATGACTGTTCGCGGTGGTAATTTCAACGTCGATGGACTTATTACTCAAAATACCGACCAAACCGCTTCTAATTTTTCATATACCTATTATTCTCTTACTGATTTAGACCAACGTTATTTAAGACTCTCTAATCCTATTATCAATACCACTCTTTATTTACCAAATGATGTTTCTATGAATACCAAACTATCCGTAGTGGGGGATGTCTCTTTTGGTTCTAGACTACTTTTAGGAGGAGATGCGTCGTTGAATTCAAGAATTTATGTGGGTGGAGATGCTTCGATGAATTCACGTCTATTTGTAGGCGGAGATGTTTCATTGAATTCACGTCTTTACGTCGGTACTGATTTATCTGTCAATCGATTTTTATTCGTTGGTGACGATGCATCTTTGAATGACCGTTTGTTCGTTAGAAATGATGTATCGTTGAACGCGAATCTACAAGTCGCGAACAAAATCGCCATCGGTACTACCGTTTCATCTTATAATTTAGATGTTTCTGGATGTTTTCGTGTGAATAAAACAAATGATTTCGAAAATAAAATCGCGGTTTTATATGATTCCTCTCCTAGTGAAAGTTTTATCAGTGGGACTAGTTTCTATGGTTTCGGTGTGAATTCTGGTGCATTAAGATATCAAACTCCCCTTGCTGGTAATACTCATAATTTTTATGCCGGTAGTGGTTATGGTGGTATCAATGCTCTTTCTTATAATGTCGCATCGGATTATCGTATCAAGTCTGATGTTGTAGACGTGGCTTCACGTTCAGAATTATCTATCGATAACTTACGTCCTGTTTTTTATTATAATACCGACGCACAAAAACACGATATTGGTTTCTTAGCACACGAGGTACAAGCGGAATTTCCATTTTTAGTAAATGGTGATAAAGATGGTGAGGAAAAACAAACATTGAATTATATTGGTTTGATTGGACTATTAGTGAATGAAATTCAATCTCTCAAAAGTCAAGTAGCAAAACTTTCCAAGAAATTAGATTGAGAACGTGATTGAATGGTTTGAGTTGTAAAAAAATATATTTTTTTATAAATTATATTTTTTATGATTTTATGATTTTACGTTATTATAAATAAACACCAAATAATTGTAGATTTGTTAAATTAACTACATTTCCATTTCCAGAAACTTTATTTACTACTAATCTGAAATACGTATAATATTGGGTAGCATAGGTAGTTGATGTAGAATAGCTACCAAGTTCTCTTGTTGTTTGTGTCGTTGTTAATGATTGGGCATCTAATAAAAACCAAGTTGAACCGTCATTTGAACCTAACATATAGAAAATAATAGGAATTCTCTGATTATCATATCTAAAAAGAGTGTCACTAGAAGCATCATTATTTCTTGATAAAATTCTATAATTTGCTAATTTCAATGGTGATGATGTTTGTACTTGTAACCATTCACCCGCAGCTTGATATAACTGAGTACTCATTCTATATAGGGTTGTTAAAGTATAGCCTTTACAATACAATGTATTTCCATCTCTACTCATAAATAATGGCCACGCATCTAAACTTGCGGGAATGGTTAATATAGGCACTGCTATAAACGGTTCATAATTATCCAATATAGAATTATATTTACATACCCATAATGTTGCTGTAGCATTTCCTTCAGTTGAACCATACAAAATATTATTATCATTTGAGAACTCAAAATTACGCCAATTTTTTGATGATGTATCCAATGTTTGTTTTCCCATGGTATAATTTGTGCCATTCCATACAGAATAATATACATTATAATAAATACCAGCTGTAGATGAAGTAGCTGAACCATATATTAATCTATTTCCATCATTTGATATTCCTATACCTCTATATGTTAAAACTCTTGTTTCTAAAGTTTGCGTTAATGGTCCAAAACTATTTCCATTCCATACTGAAAAACAAACTGCTCCTCCTACATCCGTCATACTTACTACTACTCGGTTTCCATCATATGTTATTTTGGCATGATTGTAGAATCTATTATATTTTGATTCTATTTTTATAGGAGTTGTATATGTTGTACCTGTCCATGTAAAATAATATAAACCAGTCGCACTATCACAAAAAACTCCTCTACTACCATCTGCTGAAATACTCATACCAAGATATTCTCTTTGTGTGGTATCAAACGAGGTTTCTCCTGACCAATTGCCATCACTACCAATAGTAGCAAAATATAAACCTTGCGATGCTGTATTATATACACAATAAACAACCCGAGTATTATCTGCTGTTATAGATAATCCAATTATGTTGGCTCTCGGTACTGTTATATCTGTATTTCTTGTCATTGTAGCAGCCGCCACTGTATTGGATTCATTTCCTCCATAGAAGTTTGTTATCCAATAATTTGAAGTTGTCGAACCTGAGACTCCACCTTGATAGTTACCTGTAGTACTACTATAAGGGTCTTGTCCGTAAGCTGTACCAAAAGCTATACCCGCGTTATTATAACCATTACTAGCAGTTCCACAATGCCAAAAATAACTATTATTATCTTTCACATAACCAGTTGAATTTATATTTTTAAAAGCATTGAATGGAGACCAAGTAGTTGATGACCCTTGAGATGAACTACTTGTAATAAAAGAGCGACCATTATATGTAAAATTATTGGTTGTTGGATTGAATCCTGGTATTGGTAATATTTGTTCAACATTTCCATAGTTTGTACCTATCGCTGTAATTGCCGAATCCGTATAATTATAGATCCCGTTCAAAAATAATTGTGCTATCGTTGCGGATGAAACGCTCGTGTTTGCGGATACAGCCGATATCACTAATCGATAATAAGAATAATAATCTTTTGTATATACATTGAACTTACGCATTGCTCCACCAATACTGGCAGTATCATTACGATAATCTACTAAATTCCATGCTGAACCATCATTCGAACCCAATAACCACCATATTCTTGGATCATTGTATGTATCGTCTTTTTCAGCGGTTGTTGGTCTATTCATAATGGAATAATTTGTCACTTTTAATTGATATGGTAATTTCACTTGTATCCATTCTCCATCGGCTACATTTGTTTGTGCTAATTCGAGACGATAAATTGTACATGAACGTTGTGTTGTATTTGCTACCAGTCCAGAAACATATAAATATTTATTATTTTCTGATCTAGTAACACCCCAAGCATCTAAACTAGCAGGTACGATATATTTTGGAATACTATTTGTTGTTGTAAAAGCACTATACGAATTTGAAGCATAATCATAATAAGAAACGAACACTGTTGCTGTTGATGATACTGATGTTGAATAAATTACAGATGCGTCTTCATTAAATTTTATATTTCTAGGAGCCACTGTATTGTCACCAGGAGCACTTATAGCAGTTCCATCTGTAAAATTAGAACCATTCCAATATGCCCAATATACTTTTTGATTGGCCCTTGTTGTACCATCTTCTGATACATATACGATTCGATTACCATCTTTTGATATATCCACTTGATAAATATTTAATGAACCTGATTGTAATGTTTTTCTAGGTGGGCTATATGTATTGGTTGTATTATTCCAAAGTGAAAAATATATATAAACGGGACCACCTCCAGCCATTGTTAATCTACTTCCGTCTTCATTAAAATTCAAATTATGAGCACCAGCAATAAAAACGTTTAATGTTTGTAATAAAATCGGGACACTACCCGAAGTTTTACTCCATGTGAATATGAAAACTTCAGTGCTACTATTTCCGCCTATTGCTATGCGTGTTCCATCACTAGTTATTGCTGAAGACAAAAAACCTCTTTTAGTTGCGTCAAGTGTGATTTGTAAAGGTAATGCCCAATCTGTACCATTGGTAGATGTTGAATAATAAGCAAATCCTGTACCAGTTGTAGAATATGTAGAATTATAATAGGATACTAATACCATTCTTTTGCTATCATTGGATATAGACATTGATGAAAGAGCAGTCATTGGTATTAAAATAGTCGATGGTTTATATGGCACAGGGAATCGGTAACTACTATATGGATTTCCTATATTATTTGTGAAAGTTGTACTGGTTAATGATGGACCTTGTCTTAATGTTAAATTCCATTCACTAATATATGTTTGTTTAATATCTGTCACATTTGACGCATAACCCATTCTTTTACCAAATAATTCTTTCATTATCATTCTAAAATATGTATAATAATTGGCTGATGTAGAAAAACCAGCGATACTTACATAACCAATCGCACCTGTAACACCATAATAAGTAGGCGTTGTATTTGTTGTCATACTTATTGTTTGTGTAGTTTCCACAGTTGCTGATGTATCTGCGGTTGAAGCATAACCATATGAAATATCTTGTATTGGATACCAAGTTAAACCATCATTCGACCCTACTATATAATATCTTGCTGGCAATAAAGAATTTAAATAATCTGTAGCACTGTAAGAACCAGATTGTAAATTATGCATTAGATATTGACATGGCTGACTTGCTTTTATCTGTAACCATTCACCTGATATATCTCCAATTGTTTGAACAGTTGTTTTTACTATACCTGTATAAATTCCGGCGTTAGTAGCAAGTGTATTATAAGCATTCGATGCTGAAGCACCACCATTTGTAACAAATGTATTCGTATCTCCACCAGTGCTAACATTATTAAACGCTTTATAAGGTAAATTATTGTTCGTACTACCGCGAAAACTACTCGAACTAGCATCCCAATTAATTCCATTAGCCGACCAAGATAAACTCGTTGCGTTTGTACTATTTGGTGTTATTATATCACAATAATTTCCAGAACTTAAATCATAATTACCACAAATATCTTTCCAAAATGTGGTCGTTGAATTATTGAACGCATTGAAAGCATTCGCGTTCATAGATGTATCCTCTGTTGAAGCACTGAATTGCCATCCAGTTGGATTGGTCAATACGGTACCATTAATAATCCATTCACCGATACTAGTATTACTCGTTGTTGATGAAGTACAATTTTGTATAACTACCATTCTAAAATAAGTATAATAATATTTTGACGTCGAGTAACCAGTAACATCACTTGTGAGTGTTTCATTAAAATCACCTGTTATAGTATCAATATAATTAGTTCGAGTATCTACTGTGTATGTGCTACTTGTATTAATTATTCCGTTATAATTACTAATTTTATTCACATATTGAATTGGATACCAGGTTAGCTTATCATTAGAACCAACAATATAATATCTTCTCGGTAAAGCATTCAAATTTGTAATTTGACTATTTAATTGATAACTACTCATTGATAATGGTAAACTGGTTTGGATTTGTAACCATTCACCACCCACATTACCTATTCCATTAATATATGTATACGTATTTGAATTATAATAACCAGTGGTTGTGTTATATAGATTGTTGGTAGATTGCCAACCATTATTACTTACGAGAAGTTTTGAGTCGAATGCTTTATACGCATCAAAACCTACACCATTACTACTCGAATTAGATACCCAAGTAATTGTTGTTGAACCAGCCGTTGTTGTCCATGTATTTGACGTAGCATTCGTACTACTTGGTGATATACCGGATTGATAAACTGGATTCGCTGGTACTACCCAACTATTATTATCTGTGAAAACACGTCCTTTTGCTGGAATAGCCTGTTGTTCTATCGGCTCTATATTATCCTGTAAATTCGTGTTATATATACCATTTATCAATTGTGTAGTAGTAATACCAGTTTTTGGTGAAAATGTATTTGCGATATCTACACCATTTCTTGATAAATTCGTTGCGGGTGGAGCGGTTTGGCGGGTTATTTTACGTATTAATTTGTTATTATTATCTGAAATATAAATATTTCGATTTTTGTCAAATCTACTAACAAATGGTGTTTTCAATAATGCTCTTGTAGCAAAACCTCCGTCACCGAAATATCCGCTACTATCAGTTCCTGCTATTTTATCGATTATTCCGTTGTTTCCATTTATCATTCTTACTACAGAACCTGATGTTACTCCATAATCGTCAAAACTCAATAAAATATTATTACTAGAGTCAATATCAAAAAAGCATGGTTTTGCGATAGTAGCATTTATAGCGTATCTTCCATCGCCTGTATGACTCATAGTTCCAGTTCCACATATCGTTGTTATTGGACTCATCGAAGTGATTATGCCAGATGTGTCTAATAATAATTTTCGAATACGATGACCACCATATTCTCCTACATATAGATTTCGACTGGCATCGAATGCTAATCCAAATGGATAATTCATTGTAGCATTTCCTGCGATTCCTCCAATTATTGTTCCGTTCAATGATAAATCACCAGTTGAACTTACGGTAGATGCTGAGACTCCACCATATCCACCTCCTCCTAAGAAATTTATATTCCATTCTGAAATATATATTTTTTGCCAAGAAGTTGTAAATCCCATTCTAGCATTAAAAATTTCTTTTCCAATTAATCTAAAATAAGTATAATAATTCGCAGCGGTAGGATAACCTGTCAAGAATACATCTCCTTTTGTTCCTGGTGTTCCATAACGTATTGTTGATGAATTCGTACTCACTACATAAGTTTGTGTTACTGCTGGTGTTATTGTATCATCAGTTGAGGCCCATCCACATGACACATCTTGAATTGGATACCAATTTGTTCCATCTATAGAACCTACTATTGTATAACTTGCGGGTAGTCCGGAACCTACTTTACTAACGCCATCACCGGTCCAAGGTGATAAACTATGTGATATAAATTGACAAGGTGTTCCTGAATGTATCTGTAACCATTCACCAGCAATTGATTGAGTGCCACTATTAAAAATTACGCTTGTATTTGTCGTTCCTATATATTTTCCTAACGTAACACCAGTTGTATTACTATATGCTATCTTACTAACAAATGAATTTGTATTATTACCTACCGCATTATTAAATGCCCAATAAGGAAAATATTTTATAGCGGTTTCAGTACTATAATCACTAGCACTCGCATCCCACTGTGTTCCATTGGCTATCCAATTTTTCGCAGTGGCATTTGCCGAATTGGGTGATATATATCCCAACAACGATGTTATTATACCAGAACTAGCGTCTATTTTACGTATTCTCTGTCCTTCAAATTCAGTTATATAAATATTATTAGACGGATCTAATTTTATATCAATAGGTCTATTCACCGCTGCCGAGTTCGCTAACATACCATCACCATAAGAACCGGTTGTACCACTACAATCCGCTTGGAAATTAATTGCCCATTTTCCTATTGCTACAAAACTACCATCCCAAATATTAAGTTGATTTCCCCAACCCAATGGCGCACCTGTGCCAGCGCCACCTCCATTTTGTCCAAACGTTTTTTGAAATGAAATACGGAAATAATTATAAGAATTATCAGCATATGAATAATTCAAATATGCTCCATAGCCAATCGAGTTCGGGTTTGGATTTGGACCAATTTGTTGAACTCCATAGTTTGTTGTAACATTATATGTAAGTGTTGGGCATAATGATGATATATCTACTGACATATAAGAACAATCTACTTTTTGAATTGGATACCAACTAACCGTATCATTCGAACCTAATATATAATATGATTGTGGAAGGTTTGTTGTACGATTGGAAGCAGGAAAATAGTTAAATACAGATAAATTATAAGATATCATTCTTACTGGTTGTGATGAATATAATTGTAACCATTCGCCACTTAATGTATTTAATGTTAATCCCATTGATGCTGGTAATCCTGTTGTATTTCTTTTTCCGGTATAAAGGCCTGTTGTGAGATTATAAGTTTCCTCACTAGCAATGCCAAGAGCGCTTGTAATATCTGTATATATAAAAGGATTTCCTGCTTTGTGATTAGTATTCTGTAGTCGAGTAGAACTTAAACTAGCAGTAAATGAAATATCCGATACAACCCATGTCGATACAGTATAACCAGACAAATCACTAGTAGATGCTGCTATCGGCTGCATCGTACCAGCAATTGTACTTATTTTACCTGTAAATGTATCGATTTTACGAATACGATTTCCATAACGTTCTGCTATAAATAAATTCATTGATGTATCTAATGCCAACCCGGATGGTCCATTTACGGATGCGTTGATTGCTAATCCACCATCGCCGCTACTATTTGCTACACCTGTTCCTACAACAGTTGTTATTATTCCACTGGAATCTATTCTGCGTACATAATTTCCATCCAAAAGAGAAAAATAAATATAATTATTCGAATTATCAATTGCCATATCATATACACCTCCTGCCAATGAAGCATTCGTAGCCAAACCTCCATCTCCTCTTGTTGTTCCACCTCCTGCTATTGTATTTATAATTCCTGCGTACTCTGTATATTTTCTTTTGTATAATTTTGAAAAATCGATTCCATTGTATTGAAAACCCGTCAAACCATTTGCATCCAATGCTGATGTACCCGTTGAATTGTATATTTCGGCGATTTCAGTGGTTGTTAAAACTGTTTTATATACTCGGAAATCATCTATATAGCCATTGAAATATGGGTCCAATCTCACGCTCGATTTACCCAAATAATTTATATATCTGGGTACATCAAAAGGATATACACCGGTGACGGTTTTCACGAATTGCCCATTTACATAAAATGTCCATGTTCCATCTGTCGTTATCAATACTACGATATTTCGCCAGTTTCCATCTAGGATTTTCGTTGCTATCATTGTATCATATGATACCGTATTCGACGAATTACCATTGTTTATACCGAAGTATAGATTTCCATTGGAAATATACATGAGTATATTGTTGTTATTATAACCATTACCGAGTTCCATAATTTGAGAACCTTCTTGTGTTCCATCGCTACTAAACCATAATGAAAATGATATGCCATCTGAGCCTAGGGTTTGTATGGTAGGTATTGTTAAGAATTCACCATATGGTGCCTGTAAATTGAGTGACGCATTTCCAAGTCGATATTTGTATGGATTTATAATATGCGGATTGAATTTTATATTCCATTGACCTATACAAGCTGTTTCACCATAACGTGTAGTATCTGTTAATCCTGACGATGTACCAAATGTATTTTTTACTACGACACGGAAACTTGTATAATATCCTAACGCATATACTGGATAATTATAAATATTTATTACACCCGATACATCAGATGTCTTTGATTTTATTGATTGTGTTTCTCCTAATTTAGTTGTTGTATAATAAATATCTGTACTTTGTGTTGCCAACGCATTTGTCGTAGACCCTCCATAACAATATACATATTGAATTGGATACCATTGAGAACTACCATCCAGTGAACCTACTATATAATATTCTTGTGGTAAATAACGACTAGTATTAATAGCACTCGTATAAGCTAATGTTGTAAAAAAGTAATTCGACATCTGTACTGGTATGCTTGAATTTATTTGTAAATATTCACCTGAAACTGTACCCACTGTTTGAATATATGTATTATAAGAACCTGTATAAGAATTTGTTACAGAGTTTGAACTAGCATACATATTCGGCGTTGATGCCCAACCTTGATATACACCAGTACCATTACCATTACGTCCATTAAATGCTTTTGTCATATACCAAGTGTTTCCACCAGCAATAGTCGTATACATAGAACTAGCAGAAGAACTCCATATTACACCGTCATTTGCCCAAATACCTGTTGCTACGTTCGAATTAGCATAATAAGTAGTAGGTGTTAATTCGCTACCGTAGATTGGTTGTGATGTAAGTGGTTCGTAGGCATATATTTGCCATTCTGATAATGCAATAGCAGCCCTGGATACACTCTCTGTAAATATCATACGAAACATTGTATATGGATTATTTGCGTAAGAATAACCATTTAATTTAAATTTTAACGTTGAGGGACTTGGGAAATCAGCTATATCATAACTATATGGTGTAACATTGATAATAGGAGTTGTTCTCGAACCGGTAGCTACAACTGTTGTCCATGTCCACATCGTTCCACTATTATCAGTTCCACTAATTGAACCTGTTCTTGTTGAATATTGTATTGGATACCAATTTATTCCATCATTTGAACCAATTATATAATGACTCCTTACAAATTGTTCTGGATATGCGTCTCTTCCAACCAAATAATATGATGACATAACTATTGGGACATCACAATTTATTTGTAACCATTCACCACCTATGTTACCAATGGTTTGAACATTTGTATTAGTATCACCAATATAAATACCTGTAGTCGAGTTATACTGAGTATTAGTTTGAGAGGAATTTGTATGGAAAAAATCGGTAAGGGTTGTATTAAAAGCTAAATATGGGTAATAACTACCGGAATTATATATTGTACTGGCTGATGCCCGCCAATTATATACTCTATTATCATATGTTGTACTCCATCCATTCATTGTTGTAGCACTCGTACTATTTGGACTTATTATGGTGTTTTTGAAATCCAAACCATTTGCTATTGTTAATTGAGCTGGAGTTCCTACCATATCCCCTACCGACGAGCCATTCACCGTTTCTTTATCGAATGTATAATGGATTAATAATTTGTTCGATTCCTTATAGAGTGCCATAACGTCTTGGTCAGTTAATACTGATTTATACATACGGAAATCGTCCAAACCTCCGTTTAGATTGTATGATTGACTTTGTTGTATACTTTTACCCAAAAAGTTATTGTATCTTTGGATATTATTAGGATATGCATTTGATTCTGATTTTACCAAACGACCATTTATGTAGATTTTCCAAAATCCATTTGTATCAATTGTCCATGCCACATGTCTCCAAGCATTATCATTCATTGATATGTCAAAAATCGTATTATATTGTATTATTCCATTATAAATATTAAATCTCATAGAGTTAGTATTATAAATGAAACCAATATAATTATTTCTTACTAACAATCCTGAGTTACTTGGAGCAAATTCAAAAATGGTTGTAATAGCATTTGATATATTTGGAACATTATTAAGTTTTAACCACATCGCAAACGTCAATCCATTATACCCTGTCCAAAAACTTGGTAGTGTTACATATTGTTCTGGTTTCGCAAAATATTTGATTTGTCTTATTGTGACATAATTTACTGTTGTGGCATTTGCGGTTGCGGCGATCGATGTTATTATTAAACGGAAATAATTATAAGATGGTGGCGCTGATGACGGCGTAAAATACATTGTACAATTTGGATATGATAATGACCATATGCCCAAGTTTCGTTGTTCGTCTATCAATGACCATGTATTTCCATCATTGGAGCCGGCTAATACAAAAGAATTTATACTTCTTCCTGTTTCACCTATTATCATGTATTTGTTTAGTACGATTGCGTTTGGCATTTTTAATTGTATCCATTCCCCTGATATTGATATACCAGATACCACTGTGTTATATGTACCAGTATGTCCTAAAGCATTATTTGTACTATATATACTCGTTAATGATGTATATGACCCAAGTGCGTTTGTCCATTGATTTGCGGTCCAAGTATTAGTGGGTTCTTTTGAAAAAACTTTAACAGCATTTTCGTTAGTAGCGGTACCAAATTGACTCGAATAACTTACATCATATCTACCTTGACCATACGAACCATAATATATAAATGTTGTATCTCCAGTTAATGGTCCTGGTGGATATTCCTGACCATCCGTTGTCAAAGCTAAACTCGCATTTCCGGTCTTGAAGTCCGTGGTATTTATTAATCCTGTCGTAGATAATGACGCATCGTATATAGGTGACCCCGTTGCCATATTTGCCAAGGATTGACCATTTACGTCGCTTTGGTCAAATCGATAATGGAAAAATAATGGATTTACGGTGGTTATTTGAGATACCTCGGTATCCGTGAGTGTGCGCTTATACATACGGAAATCGTCAATCGCGCCTGCGAAATTTTTGGATACCGCGTTTGAGAAAGTTATATTCCATTCACCAATTGCTACATATCTATCGACAGTTGTTATTGTGTTAGCACCGGTAGTCCAAGCAGCAAAATTTGTTGTGGGTATTATTCTGAAATAGGTATATGTATTTGTTGATGTAGGATATCCATAAACATATGTAGCAAGACTACCACCACTAGACGTATTTGTATCTAAATAATATCCAGTCGATACATAAAGTGTATTTGTACTAACAACAGTGCTAGTTGGTGCTGTATCTTGTTGTGTTGATACATATTGTATTGGATACCAAGTTGAATTATCATTCGAACCAACTATATAATAAATTCTTGGCATATGTCTATAAAATCCACTTCTAGAACTTAAAATATAGGATTTCATTACCAATGGAATACTAGATTGTATCTGTAACCATTCACCATATACCAATCCAATCGAATTTATATATGTACTGTATGTTGTACGATTATATGTTCCTTCCCAACTATCATATGAAACATTATCATAAATATGCCATGCGTCATAACTATCAGTTGTTGTTGTATTAAACGCTCTATATGGGTCATGTGAATATGTGGTTAGCCAAAAACTACTCGCACTACTTGTCCATCTTACTCCATTGTTTGTCCATGTATTTGTAGTAGCTGCGGTTGTATTTGGTGTAAATGTCGAATAAGATGAATCGATTGTATCCGGATTTTTACTTAATTTACCAAAGAAATTCAAATATCGGTCGATATTATTTGGATAGACACCTTTTAATGTACTATATAAATCACCGTTCATGTATATTTTCCAATTGGCACTTGTATCAATTGACCAAGCCAAATGTCTCCATTTATTATCATTGATATTGGATACGATATTATCATTTTTCATGGTTGATGTTGTCGCCACATTTGAATAAGAAGGATTCTTGTAAATCGATAATATATCCGCATCACTTAAAACAGATTTATACATACGGAAATCATCGAGTGCTCCATTGAAACTAGGGTCAGTTGCCGTATTTGAACCGCAAATATAATTGTATATTCTTGAAATATTATTTGGGAAATTCATATTTGATAGTGTTTTTGCCAATACACCATTGACATATAATTTCCAAGTAGAGGTGGTTAATGAATTAGTTGAATTCGATATTTTCACATTGAATGGTGTGTTGTATAATGAATTATTTGCGATTGTCCAAGCATAATGACGCCAATTGTTGTCATTCAAACCATAGAAAAACGCGCTATTATTTGAATACAATGAATATACTTCTTCTGCTGTTAATACACTATTTGATACAAACATTTCGGATACTTGTCCATCAAATGTACTATCCGATGAATTATTTGATCTTCCTATATAATTATATGTTCTAGTGCCAGTATTTATATAATATTGGCTTTTATAATGATATAAAAAGACACCATTCAAATATACTTTCCAAGTGGCACCAGATGTTCCCGACGTGCCTCCTGTAATAGTAAACATAATATGTCTCCAAACACCATCATTCACTGGTAATATATAACAAGGGTCCCAATATCTAAAAACAGTATCTCGACTGAATACTGTTAATTTTCGTCCTGTTGTCATTCCAAAACCTACTTGGTAAGTAGTGCCAGAATCGTTACCCATCGTTAATATTCGCGGATATGTTCCAGATGTATCTGTTGTTCGGAACCAACAACCCATTGTTAAACCAAGAGTTGAATCCAAGTTAATACTTGGTAACTTCATAAATTGACTACTCGAATTGGTCTGTGATGTTCTCGATAGTGTCAATACTTTACCTTTTACACTAGCTCCATTATATAAATTCGATATCATTGGGTAAGGGAGATTGGCTTCTGTTGGATTACTGAATGTGTTACCAAATTGTGTAAGATTTCCTGTTGCCAAATTTGCTACACTTGTACCAATTACGGTATTATCGTCGAAATTATAATAATAAAGTGGTTTTAATTTCAATACCGAATTTACACTCGATGAAATACCATTGTTGTATACATCGCAACATAAACTATTATTTTGAATACTCATTGTTATGTTATCGGTTTTTGAATCATTGCCCAAATCCATTATTTTTGCGCCATTATTGCCTGCTGTGTTTAAGTCCGAACGCATCCAGAATGAAAATGTCAATCCGTCTTGACCACTTGTGAATGCTGGTAATGTGATTTTTTGATTATCGGCGCCATTTAATATTAATGATTCTGATTGTGTGTTTTGTTTTGATAAAATATTATTGATAGTTGGTCCTAACGATTTAGATACTGTAAAATTAATATTCCATTCTCCAATAGATGTATATAAAGCAGTATTTAAATAACCACCAATTGCTCTTACTAATATTCTAAAATATTGATATGTATTCAATGAAGTTGAATAACTATTATATGTACTCGTTACTCCCGATGTTACATTTGTTTGTGTTACTGTATTTGTATCTATTGTATAGGTTGGAGTTGTGTATATTCCATCATTATAACCAGAGGATGCTGTTCCACTTGTGCCAGAACCTCCACTTCTTGTAACATAATGTATTGGATACCATGTCGTTCTATCATTGGAACCAAATATATAATAGGTTCTTGGTAATTCATAAGACCAAGTTCTTGAAACTAAATTATAGTTTTTCATCGAACAAGGAATACTACTCTTTATTTCTAACCATTCACCTGATAAATTTAATATCGTTATATTATTTTCTACTAATCCACTTATTGCTGTGCTCCATTGAGTACCTATACCGTATGTATTTGTAGTAACATTTCCATTTGTCGCAGCATATCCCATTGGTGAATTACCTGAAACCCATCCTTGAGTTCCTACTGTTGATTTCGCATCAAACGCGTAAAAATTATTATAATCAGCTATAGCATAAATACTACTTGAACTTACATCCCATTGTACCGCAAAATTAAGGTCATTCGTTTTGGTTACCCATGTCGAATTCGAACTCGCATCTATTGAATTTGGTGATATAATAAATGTTTCTGTGTTTGTGTAATCTACTATAGTTGATGCTCCCACACCTATAAACGCATCGTATTGACCCGAAATATCTGTCGCACCTCCTCCATAGTTTTTCAATGTATAATTTACGACATCGGCTGAATTGAATTTATAATGGAAATATGGATTATAAATATATGGACTGATTACGTCATTGTTCACGGTAAGTGTCAAATTATTTCGATTTATTTTCGCTGAAATATTATCCGCCACCAATCCATTACCAAAATCGAAAATGGGTGTATTATCAAAATTACCATTTGAACGGAACCAACACGTAAATGTAAGTCCATTTATTCCGGTTGCTGATAATTTCGGTAATTGTACATAAGTATTTGGTAACCCATCTAATGCGATGGAACCATTCCCGATTTTATAATCAGTTGTATCAATGATTGTATCTTTTGACATTATCGTATCATAAACTCCCGTCGTCTTGTTCGCCAAATAGTTGTCTCTTACTGTATCACTATCGAATGTATAATATAAATCTGGGGTAGCTACATATGTCGATGCGATTTGATTATTTGAACCGTCATTATAGTAATTATATATGGTTTTGGTTGAATCGTAGATGGCACTAATAGCTGTATCTGATAAAACGGTTTTATACATGGCGAATTCGTCGATGGCTCCATTATATGATGGGTCTGCTACGTAAAGTGATTTCAACAAAAAATTCGTTGTACGACTTATTGGGTGTGGATAAAATGCTTTTATTGTATAAACACTTTGCCCATTTATATATAGTGTTGAAATACCGTTCGTATTAATAGTCCAAGCGACATGACGCCAAATATTATCGTTTATTTCTGGCACTATATTATTATTTTGAGAATATGAATAATATTGATTTATACTAAAACCAATATAGCTGTTGTTAAAATATAAAAGTAAATTATTATTACCATCATTCAATAAACTATTTGCAAAATCAAATAAACGTGCATATGTACTATTATTATTGGAACGGAACCAACATGTAAATGTTATTCCACTCACGTCCGTACTGAACGTAGGTAATCTAATATATTGGTCTGCTTTTGCGTTTGTTACTACTTGAGTATTCGGTATTCTATAATCCGATTGTTGTAAAAGTCCTGATGACCCCAATACCGCATCATAATAATATTGTGGATAGAATTTTATAATCCAATCGCCGATTGCTAAGAAATCATTTGTAATTGTGGATTGGATATTTGTATATCCTAATCTTTTTCCAAACACACTATTCACACATAGTCTGAAATAACTATAATAATTGAATGATGTTGAGAACCCCTGGATTGTTGCGAAACCAATTGAATTATAATTACCAGTCGCAGTAGCTACTGTATTATTTGTTATAGTATAAGTATTTGTATAATTCACATTACTACTAGCGTCATTCGTTGACGCGTAGTTATTGACAACATATTGTATTGGATCCCATGTTGTACCATTATTCGAACCCAAAATATAATAGGTCTGTGGTAAAGCACATGCTAATGCGTTTGAATTATCATAATAAGAATCGAATCTATAAGAAAGCATTCTTACTGGCATGGATGATTGTATTTGTAGCCATTCACCATTGATGGTTCCTACAGAATTGGCGGTTGTTGTTGTTGTGCCTCTATAATTACCTATTGTACCACCTGATTGTAAATAATAAGAATTTGCCTGTGATACCCAACCACCATTCGATGACCCATCGAAAATACGATATGGTTCGTAGTTTGAGGTTTTTCCACCAATTAAGGTTGCTGATGACATAAATGAACTACCCGATGCTGTCCATACGATTGGACAATTTTCACGAGTTGTCCATTGATAGTTTTGTGCGAATGTTGTATTTGGGGATACTGTTTGATTTGACGTACCTTTGTTTAATACATATGTTCCCATATTTCCTGCTAATGTTCCAGATGGGTCGAAATTATAATACAAATATGGGGTTGGGATTGTAGTGGTTGGTGTTATAGTAGGGTATGTATTATTATGGTCATATAAATTGTATATTTCATCTTCGGTTAGTGTTGATTTATAAAATTTGAACTCGTCAATTGCTCCGTTGAAAAATATATCGGTGGCATTAGATTTACCTATATAATTAGTTGTAAAATCATAATTTTGTGGATAAACAAATCTAGTAGATGTGTAGTTCAATAAACCATTAATATATACTTTTTGTGTTCCATCTGGTGATATTGTCCAAACAACATGTCTCCATACATTATCCAAAACATATGGTCCATTTGATAATATTAAAGTGTTTCCAGCTGCTCCATCCGCATTTGTAAATAAATCTGGAATAAATAAACCGAGTTTTCCAACACCGCCTTCAATATATAATGATACTTTAGTTGCTGATATACCAAAATCGAATATACGTGGATAGGTAGCCGCTGTAAGTGAATTTTGAGAACGGAACCAACAAGCAAATGATACACCGTTTGTACCCAAACGACATGGTGGTAATTGTACATGTTGAGAAGACGTTCCACTAGCACCTCCAGCTAATTTTAAGGATGCTGTACCGAATTTATAATCGGTTGTATCGATTGTTGGTGTATTCAATAAAACCCCGAAATTCGAATTTGATGTCGAAGATGCTGATATACCATAAATGCTGGCCAAATAGTTTTCCATTTGTATGCGTTCATCTAATGATAAATAGCGATTATAGATAATTATATCGGCAATTTCGAAATCTGATTTTTCAAGAGAAACACCATTTACAATAATATTCGGTAAATAAGTAACAGTACCATTGGTAGTACCTCTTTCTATTCCATTCGTTCTTAAACTATTTGAACAATCACAACCTATAAAAAAATCTGTAGAATAAATACTAGATGATGGTTGAGCGCCGTTTAAGAAAACTCCATGTTGTGCATACCCACTATAACCCGAACTAGTAGTACTTCCCCAAAATCCGGTGTGCCATTCAGGTGAAGGATATCCTCCGGCAGAACCAGCTGCTGTAAATATTCTTTGTTTAGTAGTACCACCATATCGAGCTATATAAAAAAAAGTATATTGTTCTAATCTTGGATTACCAAAATTAATAATTTCTGCTGTAGTACCTTTTAATACTTGAAAACTCCTTTTACTTGAACCATTTGTGTTACTTCCTTGAATACTTAAATAAGGTGTTCCTGTTATCGATGATGGTGGAATATGTCTACCAGCACCACCGCTATCATACCATGTTTTTGTCTTTTCATCATAGTTCTTTCCTTCTAATCGCATATATAATCCATCTGTTACGGGTATATCGTGCGAAACAATATTATTTGTAATAATAGTTGAGTTTACTGTTTCCGAATCGAAACTATAATTGAAATACGGAACTGACATGTATTTTGGTGTTGATATATATGCTTTTAGAAATATTCCTTATGTATTTTACTCATCTAAATGTTTTTTATGAATGATTGTTTTTATAAGAAAAAAATCATTTTATTGATTATTGACTATTTGTGTATCAATAATGATGATTGGGTAGTTTTATATGAAAAATCGCATAAAAATATTACTAAAATGATATTTTACAACTACAAGTATTATCGCCTGTTTTTTTTTTGTACAGAGCGCATGTACATTTTATGTTTGAATTCTTCAAATTTGTCGCTTTGTTACGTTGGTCTATTGTTAATGGTTGTGGTGTTGGGTCGAAATATACAGTTGACATTGCTACACGATTCGTTCGTTGATTTGTTTGGCGACATACCTTAAATTGCGGGCAATTTGTCACTTTTTTATCCATACCGAATATATTCAAATATCCGGCTGGTGTAATTCTATTGATATTGATGTTGTTTGTTGTAATAGTATTCTCTAAAGAATATTGTTTATAGTTTAATAAATCTTGGGAATTGAAAACAGGTGGTTGTTTTGATGTATTATTATCGATTTTAAGTTGTGTTGAAACTCGTTTGTATTTTAAATAATCACTTTGTGACATTTTATTGATGCGATTTATATAATATTACCATATATTTTTGTGTTTATATATGCTGGTTTATATGATTGTATGTATGTTCGCATAATATCATAATAATACTTGCTTAAAGATTTCTGCTATTATAATGTAATAAAATGAAAACACTTGGTTTGTATTTTTTTCTATATACATGTGGATTTTTAAATGTATTTGCGCGGGTCAAGCCAATACCTATTTATAAAAACAATCAAATATCCTTACCTGGTTTAGATAATATAAATCCAACGACTATTTATAGTAATGATTTGTCTATGATTCGAGAACCGATTTATATGAAAATACCTAGACCTATTTATAAAATCATCGATTATACTAAACAAACTATCACTAAGACCAATCATTATTTACGTCTCATTCGTAGCGAAAATATTTTACCTACCCTTTTATTAAGTTTTACTGGGGGGTGGATAATGAATCCGTCTTTATCGGGATTATTCCGGTCTGCTCGTTTTATTAGTGCGAGTATTATCACAATTTTGGTGATGTCGAGTAGTATGGTTCTCAATGATTTTTTTGATATTGAAATTGATAAAGTAAATAATCCACATCGACCACTAGTCACTGGTGACATAACAAAAAAAGAAGCCATTTTGTTTTTATCGACTATGTTAGGTTTATCCGAATACTTGAATTTTCGATATTTGACTGGAAATTTACAATACGTTACTCATCTTGCTATTATGGTTATTACGTTGTATACTCCGGTGTTCAAACGTAAATTGTTTTTGAAAAACCTATCTTGTGCTGGTCTAGTATCGTTCGCGAGTTCTTTCGCAGGATTCGCTGCGAATTCCAATCAGTATTCGAATAAAAATATCGCACTGTTATGGTTAGCATCGCGTATGGTTTTTTTCGGTTCTTTATCCAATGAAATTTTATTGGATATTATTGATTATAATGGTGATAAACGAAATGGCATTTCAACTATACCAGTGGTGTTTGGAAAACGCGTCGCGTTCTCAATTGTATATGTGATTACCGATTTTAATGTTTTGGTAAATACAATGAATTTGATTTCGCTATATGATTTTAAAATTGGAATTATATTCATGTTTCTATCGAGTCCACTGGTTTCTTATTTGAATCGTATTAACGAAAATATTTATGATGATAATACTATTTTATATTATGTAAAACAAACCGTAAAACCATTGTTGATGTCGCTCTTGTATCTTTGTGCTATTACGCCTAGATAAATTTTGGTCATTTTGGTCATTTTTGTCATTTTTATGCTGTATATATTATTTTTTTAGTCATATAAAATCCTAGATATCCTATTAACGTGCCAACACCCACACCCGCTATTAATTGTTCTACTGTATGTCTTTTATATTTCCAACGTTGATAAAATGTCAATGCTAAAATAAATGATTCCAAAATAAAATATGTTGGAGAACCTTTTACCAAATACAAAAATACAGTTGAAAATGCTACATTTTGTGTATGAGATGATGGCATTCCGTATATGTTGGCACCGGTATATTTTTCATTTATGATACTACGGCCACCTTCTGGACGTTCTTGTCGTATTAATGATTTTAATACTGAATTTATAATACCATTTATTACTTCAAAACACGCGTATCCGATTAAATATTGTGGTTGATTCCATAGTTTAATAATAGATATTATAATTACAATTATGGGGCCAAAAAAACCTACATAATCCAATATTGAATTATCCAATGGCATTTCCTGAATTTATTATTATATATTGATATTTTTATCGAATATATAATAAATGTTCTCAATGTTCTCGATATTCGATGGAATAAAACAACATCTAAAAAGTTCTATTTACTACCACTAGGTTGCTGTTTATATAATTGTTCACATATTAATGAAAACGACCAATTTGCGCCATTTAAATCCACTACATCTCCTCTATCACTAACTAATTTCACTGTCATTCTATGTATATTTACTGGTCCAAAATAAAGACGTTCTTGGTTCTGTAATGTACCACCAAATTCTACGTAGGACGACCCATTTGCTAATCCCGATACTTTCATTGGTATCAAACCAAATACATCTTTTACGAATGGACCCGAACCATAACTTTTCGTATTTATCGTATTATTATCTGATAAAACGGTCGATATACTTTTTCGTTCATTTGCTATTTGTGTCAAGGCATATAATTGATTTTGTGTTAGTTTTATATCTGCTGGAACACTTGACGTTGTATTATAAGTTAATAAACCAGAAGCAGGGTCACATTGGAAATTACTTTTATTTACATATCTTGGTAATGGAACATCAGTTACTTTGGAAGTTACTGTTACCAAACCATCGTTCAAATGATTCTGATTATAATCGTCTAAACAAATCATAAAATAATTAAATAGATTTGTACTGACACCAGTATCCCCATTTATTTCAACTGTTTGACCACTACCATAATCACTTAATGTATATTCCGTTGATAATCGAAAACCTAATACCCAACCTAATGTTGTATCCCAAGTTGTATTACGTACACTCGTTACACCTACATAACATTTGATAAAACTAAACGGATCATAAAATACAACTCGATAATCTTTTGCGGTATATATTTTATTTATGTTTGTGCGTATTATTGTGCTTTCAATACCATTGACCGTTTTTATATAAAAATAACTTCCCAATGCCTCCGATATTGTATTTATAGATGTATTCAATGCTATAATTAGATTATCACGGGTATAAGTACTTGGCGGAATTGTAATAGTTAATGTGTTTGAACCATTGACTCCCTCTTCGTTTGGTATTAATTGAATCGTATCATTTATTCCAGTAGTTATAGTAATTTTATTTTGTTCTACTACACTCGTTCCACTTATAACAGAATATGATAAACCGGAAACAATCGAATTTGATAAATCATAATCCGTATCTATCATATTTCTATTGATATGTAAATATTTATACCATGTAGACGAAGCGTCTATTGTGCTTGGATATTCAGGATTGTACGATGGGTCGATAAATTGAACGCTATAGTCTCGTTCTGTTAATATTTTTTGTACAACAACTGTTAAACTACAATCTATTCTTTGTGTTATTGGATTCAATATGAATTTAACATTTGTTCCAGATAATACATTCAATCCATTTGATGGATCTATAAAATTATTAAAACTATTATTAATTCCGATTTGTAAATCTTGATAACTATAATATGTTTTTATTGTCGGTATTGGTACTACATATGGTGCTTGATTTTTATTACCATATGTTTCGTTATGGCATGCGTCTATAATTGCTACATATTTACCATCTAAAAAATAAGAACTGTTTTGTGTGAAAGATGTTTCAAAAATATTAGTTGATGATAAATCATAATATACTCTTTCAAAACCCATATATTTACTTAGAAAACTATCCGTAATATCAATTATATATTTATCTTGATTGAATTTTTTATTGATATCAAATTGCATATGGAATTTTGAATCTGTACTGATATCTGGTATTGTATTTGTTTCATTGATGTCTCCTGTTATATTTCGAATGTTTTTTGTTTTATCATTTGTTGTCTTTATTGAATTATTTATTGCTGATATATATTCTGTAAGAGAATATCCATTCACTGCTGAATTTAGTAGTGTAAATGATAAATCATTTATAGGTATATCAAAACCCACTGCTTTACATTTTAAATAAATATATGGACTGGATAAAATTTTATACGTGTTTGATTCTTGTTTTATTGGTGAAATATCTGATATTATATTATTTGTTTCATTTAATAAATTTTCAAAACGAAAACAAGAATTTAAACCTGTCCATATATTACTATAATTATTTTGCGTGTTTTCTTGTGGAAATAAAATAGCTATTTTCGAATTTGTAAAATTTTTTGTCGTGTTTCTATTTGGTTTTATTTTTAATTCAAAATAAGAATTTCCTACATTGTTTTTTAATGGGTCTGTAATATCGATTCTTTTTATAGACGATTCTTTACTTAGATATGGATTCAATGCTAATTGGTTACTTAGGTCTGCTACTAATTCGCTTCTTGTTACATCATTTTGTAATGTTAATGTTATATTAAAAGTTATATCCACTACTGAATTATTATTATATTCACCGGGTCCTTGATATTTAATTATAGTAAAATAATTGTTTTTATTTACGGTGCTCGTATATATAAAATATTTTCTAGATATATTATCTTCATTTATGCTACTTTGATTTGTACTCAACAAAAGTGTTTTTATCGAATTGATTATATATGGATAATTAACTGTATTATCAAATCCTAAAAATGCCGGAATGGATTGATAACGTGGACCATTTTGAGTATTATCATTCGAATTTGTCCAATAGGGGAACTTTACATAATAACTTGTTTCTGTATATTGTTTCTGTATATCTACTGTTAATTTAGATAATGATGTATATTGGTCATAGTAAATATTTGTATTTCCAAAACTAACATCAATTACATCTGTTTTTAATTTTGTTATTCTATTATTTACTGCGATTGCTAATTCGGTTGGTGAATAATTACCAGCAGCTATATCAATTATATAATCATGATTTCCATTATTTATTCCATTTGAATTTCCTTTTAAATAAAAGAAATTACTACCGAAATTATTATTGATTGTATACCATGTATATGGTATCTGTACTGAATATAATTTCATAGATACTACATCTTTTAGTGGGTCGGATAAATTAAAAGTGAATTCTGTTGAAAGTGACCGTTTATTATCTCTATATTGACTATCGATACTTATTACTCTTTTTATGGTTTGTTGTAAAAGTGGATTTAGTTTATCTTGTGTATAATCCAATGTTTTTGTATAACCGATTTGTGTTGTTATTGGTTGCGTTGCGGTTCCCTGTTTTAATAAATTTGGGTCTCGTTGTGTAAATTGTTTGGGGTCTTTCATCATTTCTTGTTTTTGTTTTTCGATGTTTTGGCGTATCACGTTGGGGTCTTTTGTTGCTTTGGTTTGTCCGTTATTGATTGATGTTTCTGGGTCGTATTTATATCCTGCCACTGTCTGCATAGAAAGATCTCTTACTAAAATCGGAGTATTATCAAACCCCTCTATTGTATTTTGGTTTTGGTCGTATTGGTAATATTGGTCGTCCGATTCGGCATCGCTGTCTAAATCAAAAAAATGTTTATAAATATCTTCAAAAAACTTTGCTAATTTATTTCCGGATTCGTTTTGCATATTTTCATATTTTCTTATCAAAAAAATGATTTTGGCTTCTAGTTCTCTATCGGTTGGATTATTCAAGTCTAAAATATCTAATAATTCTGAGTCTGTATATGTTTCTATATCATATATATTTTCTCGATTATTCATTTTATTGAATATATTTTATAACTTACTATACTAAGATATAAAACATCATTTATATTTTATTTTTTTGTTTTTATATTTTTTGAGGTTTTTGATGTTTTTGATGTTTTTGATGTTTTTGATTTTTTTTGATTTTTCGATTTTCGGGTGTTTCCTCCTATTGATACAAGTTTATTTGAATTTTTCGCTATATTTTTAGGTTTTGTTTTTATATCTAATTGAAGTTTTATATCAGTAGGAGAGGCTTCTCGATAACTTATTGCGGAACTATCAGTATCGTTGTTTTTATCTATTTTGTTTTCTATTTTGTTTTCATCCGTTATACCTATTTTTACTCCTTTATTTCTAATAAAAAAATTTGTTAGTATTTTTGATAAAGTAGATTTTTTTGTAATTTCTGGATGTTTAATTTTACTATACAAACTCATCGTGTATATATATAATAATCATATTTTTATATCGTCTTGTTATGTCGTCTTTTCTGGTTTTTTTTGTAATCGTTCGCGAAACATCGTTCTTATAAAATTTACTAAATCCATTTTCTTAGACATTCGATATAACATATCCATTGGGAATAATTTCAACCCTTGGCCTCGTTTCATATGACGATTTCCCGTAAAACATAATATATCAAATACTTTCATTATTCTTTCTTCTTCGTCGGTCATCATGTCTCGACTAATACGATGTTTTCCTACATGAATATATCGATTATAATTACCATCATTATATACGTAATGAGGTTTTCTTGAGACTTTTTTTTCTATCATGCCTATACCCATTATCTGGTTTATATCATTATTCATTTCTAAAACAAATAAAATAGATTCTTCTGGTATATTTTGTGATATCGGGTCTGGCGAACAGTATATACAACCTATTGATGGATGATTCTTTCGATAGTTCTCGTTTTCATACCACGTGTTATTATTGAAACGCGATGTTATTATAAAATGTCGTATGGAATTCCTATAATTTTTTATGTTTTTACGATGGATTTGTAATTCCGTTGGTACTAATGTTGTCATTTTTAATATGTTTATGGTTATGATTCGTTGTTCTCGATGTGGTTGGATTTTTATTCAATTTTTTATTAGGGGTTTTTATTGGTTTTTTTATTGGTTTTTTTATTGGTTTTTACGAGAGAATCAATATATGCTTTTATTGATGAAAACCATGAACTTATTATACGTTGTATCGTAATATAACAAGACCTTTCTGGAAATTCTTTTGGAATATCGTTCGGGTTAATACCTTCTTCTAATAAATCTACCGATGATAATGGCTTATCATGGTCTGAACCACATAATGATTGTCTTGTTACTGATTCTACTTCACGCCATTCTATATTTGCCGCGGACTTTTCCTCCTCTTCGGATGAATTTTCCTCAAAATCATCTAATACTATTTGTTTTTTCACTAATTTCTTCTTTATTGGAATATGTACCGATTGGTCTAATTCGTCGTATGATGTTTTTATATCATTATATTCTAAGTCTGGTTCTTCTGGTTCTTCTGGTTCTTTAAGACTTAATAAAATTTGGTTATTTTTATTTTCAGTTTGGTTTGTTTGTTCATATAAATCCATTTCTGTATTAACTATAATACTATATTTTTTTTTCTCTAAATTTTTTCTTTATAATATATAAAATACATAACTTGATTTATAATGGATGAAAATATATTTGGATATGATTTGACATCATGTAAAGAAATTAATTCGAATTCATCGAGTGATTCTTCTGAATATTCCAATAATATTATAATTGATATGAAAACCGACGAACAAATACCTATCGGGAATATACAACATGAAAACCATCTTATTGATTATACGAATAATCATTATAATAAAATACGTAATAATTATGGTCTTTTTTATTCAATAACCGATGATATTAGTGGTAACGAACATCATATAGATTTCTCTCGTAGTAATAGCCCTATAACCATTCAAAATGGTGGTAGTATGTCTGGTAGTAATCCTGGTAGTAATCCTGGTAGTTATAATGGTAGTGATTACGATAGTGACGAATATAATGATAGCGACGAAGATAATAACGATATTATTAGACACATGAATATTTCAAATGGGATGCCCACCGGGCATCCTATTGATATTTCGTGGTCAATACCCATTGATTTTAACAGAGACAATTGTCCCAGTTCAAATCATCAAGGGTATAATAATATGATTTTCCTTGGAACAAATCCTCCAAAAAATAAAAAACGTCCTTCCATGGATAGTACGAACGCGTCTAGAATTGGCTTTCCCAAATTCAAAAAACTCAGTTATCAAGAAGTAGAGAGAACTCTAGATAAATATTATGAAAACGAATTCGATAATAAATTTTCGAGTGAAATTGATATTTTAACTACTTATATGAAAGGTCAAAAAAATCTATATATTCAATCTAAAATCATCAATCAACATAAACTAAATTGTCTCATGATACCATCTATTGTTATCGCAACAATGGTTACTATTATTGCTCCATTTATTGGTTGTACAGAATGGACTAGTGGTGTTATGTCTGGACTGAACGCTATTGTGGCCTTTTTTGTATCTATTTCCAATTATTTAAAATTGGAATCTTCGGCTGAATTATATCTACAAATGGCGAATCATTATGATAAATTAGAAACCTCATTAGAATTGACAAATAGTAAATTATTCTTTTTGAAAAATGATAATGAAAAATCGGAATTGGTATTATCCAAAATAAAGGAAATTGAAAAGAAATTATGTGAAATCAAAGAGTCTAATAATACTCTTATTCCTACTGAAATTAAAATGATGTTTCCTATTATTTGTTCTATCAATGTTTTTGCGTTTATTAAGAAAACGGAAATTTATAAGAAAAATCTTATTATAAAATTCAAAGACGTGAAAAATGAAATTCGTTTTATTTTATTTAAATGGAGAACCACGAATATTTCTATGTATACAGAAAATGATTTTACACGCGAGCAAAATAGATTAGTCTATTTACGTGAAATTAAAAATAAAATTAAAAACGAACTCATTGAATTTCGGTTGGCATATTCTTATATGGATGGTTTGTTTTCTAAAGAAATTAAAAACGCTGATTATTTAAGAAATTCTTGTTTCTTATGGTTTAAATATTTTTGTTTTTCTTGTTTATCATCTAAAAAAAATCACTATGATGGAATTCATGTTCATTGTAATCCAACTATCGATAAATATTTCAAGTTTGTTTTTATGGAATGATGTTTATTTCACTCAATGGTTTTTGTGCCAAAGATATAATTTTTCTTCGTGTTTTTCTATCTAAAAATCTCCAAATATATGGCATTTTATTATGTAATTCTTCCGCATCTACTTGATATTTCACTATGGATTTTGGCTTTTTCATTCTACATTTTTTCTCACTTCTACAATACTTTTCCAAATGACTATATCCATTTCCCCAATTCTTCATATTACAAGAACCCCAATTTTTTGAACCACTTACACAATAACTTGGACGACAGCGATTCATCATTTCACCACATGGTACTTCTTCGCAAGTTTTATATATATTACATCGTCGTTTTCTAGTTGATTTGTTTGGCATGTATATATCTGTATATAGTGTATATATTTTTGTTGATATAAAAAATTGACTCCAATTATATTTAAAATCATTTATACGAAATAATATTTTATGAATACAACTATAAACCAATATCGTACAAATCATTTTACCAAACAATTTCCCAACCAATTTCCCAACCAAATTTATAAAAAAGATGATATCAAAAATCCATATGTGTATAAAGACCAATATAAAAATTTACAGGTGGAATCCATTTGTATTCCTAGAGTAGACATATCAATTTCAAAAGATTTTATTTATAATACATTATCTGAATTACGTATCGGTAAAATACATAAAATAATTGAAATTCCTTTACGTAATGAATTTTCCTATAAACGAATCATTATTAAGATTCAATGGAATAATAATGAATCTATTACGCAAAATATTAAAAAACATTTATATGAATCTGGGTCGTTTAAAATCGTCTATGATATGCCCTGGTATTGGAAAATCGTATTAACATATGAAAAATGACCGGGTCGTGTGGTGTGGGCATGGGTGGTTTTATTTTTGTTTCGATTCTATGAATAAAAACCAAAGCTTTGTTTGGTTTTTATTTTTTTGCGCGTTCCCGTTTTGTCCCCCGTTTGTCCCCCGTTTGTCCCCGTTATCCCGATACAATAATATATAACATGTGTGTTTATATATTTGTTCTCGGCTGTCTCGAATAAAATATAAATTGGTATACAATGTATTTTTATATTCTGTAAAAAATATACAGGAAAGAGAAGTATGTACTAATGAAAAAAACTAATTTCGATTGATTTCGATTGATTTCGATTTTTCGTAAATTTATAAAAATCATGCTTACTATGTATTCATGCTTTTTATGTGTTTTTCTCTATCTCTGTAACCCAATATGGATTCCATACCAGGGAGAATCATCGAGAAAAATCATGACCTTTCTATTGTCATATGTTATAATACGCAAACTATAGGGTCTTCTATTAGTCACCGTTGAAAAATTCAAATGAGGCTCCATATAATTCTTCGCGGGTAGAAATTAGTTTTTAAGGTTTTATATTTTGCTGTTTCGAGACAATATATATCCGGATTATTATTTTATATTGGTTTTATCTATAAATATATATTTTTGGATATTTTTTGGATATTTTTTGGATATTTTTTTGGATATATTGTTTTTCGTATAAATAAGAGAACAAATTTATAAATGGATTCTAATATAGAGTTCTCGAATATGGAATCTACTGATATGGATTTAGATATTTCTTGGATAAAAGAAAATCAACGCCTTCAAAATATGGAAACGAATTATTTACCAGAACTTATGGAAAATATCGACCTTTTTTTTATTTATATTAATCCAAATAATTATATTGATAAAATTATACGTGAAAAATACCCTCTTTTTATTGATTGTTCTACTAATTGTTCTCGATTATCAAAAGAAAATTTGTTAAAAATAATCCAGACCAATAAAAGATTATTGAAATCTAATACGATTCATAAATATAAATTTATGGATATTTTAACATATCATATTGATTTAGAACCAGAACATATTCAAAATTATACTAAAAACGAGAACATTCAAGAATCATCACAAGGATTCTTTAAAGTTCTCAATATCATTGATGATATCTCTATTTCACCATCTATTTTTATTTTTCATAAGATAAATAGTATTTTTTTCCTATTTCAAGAAATCGAAACCAATAAAAATAGACATACTTTGAAATCTATCTTGAAAAAACCTCTTGTTAATGAGCCTGAATGCGTGGGTTCTCAAAAAGCTACAAAAAAAGTTCGTATTGATTTGGACAAAAATAATATTGAATATCGAGAACATTCACATAATCATAAAAAACCTCTTAATAAAACTAGGAAAAACATTCGTATTATGAATACCATTGATTCTAGCTCTATTGTTTTTATATCTCCATAAATACATCTCCATAAATACATCTCCATAAATAACATAGATAATTATTGATATGTTATTTATATAAGGTTCTCGTTTTACTATGGATATTGCTATGAATATTGATAATATCGAGACCATTACTGAGACCATTACTGAGACCATTAATGAGACCATTAAAAAAAACAATTTTATTGAAAATTTCAAAGAAGATATTATATTTCTATTTTTCAATTTAACTAGAAAATATAGGGAAACTAGTGTTTTTGAAATAAAAAATTGTTTTATGAATGTTCTCGATTTATTAAAAAAAAAATCGAAATCGAAATCGGATTCGGGGACCGAATCGGGGACCGAATCGGGGACCGAATCGGGGACGGATTCCATTAGCCCCTCTGATATTCGTTTTTATTTGAGTATCATATTACGTTTGATTATTCATACTCGTGATAGTAAATTTGGTAAAGGAGAACATGAACTTTCTTATATGTTAATCCATTGCCTTTATCAATATTTTCCTATATTGGCTATTTTTATTATAAAGCGAATGGCTATCTATGGTAATGGCATCGGCTGTTGGCGTGATATTAAATACTTATGTGAATATATTTCGAAAAATTCGGTAAGGGGGTCGAATGATTCATTTATACATGAATGTTTGGAAATTATGAATCATCAATTACGAAAAGATTTCGCTGTTGTTACACACGGAAACTATTATACAAAATACTCTATTTCTAATATAGCAAAATGGATTCCTCGTGAAAATAAACATTTTTCCTGGATTTTCGATAAATTGGTTCTCAATTGGTTCGGTTTTTCTATGTATGTTATTAATGAAAATCGTGACTTACCTCCAGTTTTCGATAAATATCGTAGATTATATCGTAAAACAATTAATCGTATTAATCGTATTTTAGATACTACCGAAATTAAACAATGTTCTCGAGAACTTGATAAAATCATTCCTGAAAATGTTTCAAAATATACTCTTATGAAACAACCTACTTTATATTTTGATTCTGTTTCTATTGATGGTTCTGAATCCTTATGTATGTATAATCAAAAAATGATTTGTAATAAAAACTTTGATGAATATTTTACACAAGATTTTTTTGATAATCGAGAACCTGGTATACATCGTCATCATGGCCACCATCGTGATTATGATAATTTTCGTAGGTTTTTTGCGGATTTACCGATTTCTTTTTTTATTAAACAATCAGTTCTCTTATATAAAAATCCGAATATAGATGGTTTCGATAAAAAGGTTTCTATATTAAATAAACAATGGGATATTTTCTATTCTGATTTTTTTCATCGATTTATAGAGAAAAATCGAGAACATCGAGAACAATATATTATTCCGGTTCTCGATATTTCTCAATCTAATCAATGGTTAGATTCGGAATCTTTCTATACAGGACTTGGTATCGCTATTTTGATTGCTTTGATAAATGGTGGTGATTTCAATAAAAGGTTTATGTGTATTGATAATCTACCTACATGGGTGGCTTTTGATAAAACCGATATTTTTTCTATTATATCTACGGTTGTTGATTTGATAAAATCTAGAAATTCCACTTATGCTAATTTCTATAGTGCTATCGACTTGATAAAAAATACAATTATAGAAACTGATATTGATAAATCTTTTATCGAGAACATGAAAATCATTTTTTTATCGGATTTCGATAATATCAATGGACAGTTTTATAATAATCTAGTCCATCGCTTTATTCGGAATGAGTATTGGGACGAGAATCTTGATATCTTTATGGATATAGATATGGATATAGATAATTTGATAAAACTAGATGAATATTTTATTCCTCATTTTACGTTTTGGAATCTATCTAAAAAACAAGTGATTTCGATACCTTGTTCTCATAAACAACCCAAAACGAATTTATTATCTGGATTTTCTCCATCTGTTTTGACGGATTTTTTTGCGAATATTGAGAACATTCATGGTTCTCCATATGATTTTATGATTCGTATTTTGAATACACATCGATATGATTTTATCGATGAATATTTATCGAGTATTATTATTTTATCTTCGTAAGGTTTTACGTATGTGATATTCTCTATCATAACTACACCATTCCTTTGGGGTGCGGTTTCAAATCTTCACTGGTATAAATGAGAAAAGGTATAAGTATATATATTTATTCAATACATTTTTATAATTGTGGTTTTATTAGTATATCAATAACGATTATTCAGCTATTGTAAAATAAAATTATAAATTGTTTCTTTTTCAAATTTTCTAATATATAAATTATTTTCTTTGTTTTTTAGATTTTCTTTGTTTTTTAGATTTTCTTTGTTTTTTAGATTTTCTTTGTTTTTTAGATTTTCTTTGTTTTTTAGATTTTTTTCCACCAGAAGTTCTTCCAAATGATATTTCTTGTTGTGTTTCTTGTGGTGTTGCTTGTTGTGTTTCTTGGATTGTATTTGGCGGACCTTTATTTTGTTTATATTGTTCTATTAAATAAATTAAATTAGATATAAACATGATAAAAATAAATTTTATGTATATTAATTTAAAGTTATCATCATTAGTATTTGGAATTTGAATTTCCATATCATAATTTGTACCAACATTGATACCTAGTATTTCAAAAAATCTATTGAAATCTACATCATCATGAATTTCATTATTTGAATCTGTATAATCAAAAGCCATTATAAAATTGTTGTCTTTTAAAATATATTTATTTACATTTCTTGGGTCGTAATCGTTATTTCTATCAGCATTAGTTTGTATTATATTTTCATTTATTAATCTTTCTCTAATGTCTTGATTACCTATAATGGCTTGAATACCTTGATTACCTACTACAAGTTCCCCTAGTAAAATATCAATAAAATTTTTACAGTCGTCTATACCGTCATTCAAATTTAATATAACATCTTCTGGTAATTCACCATTTACAAGATCATGACTTTCTTGTATCAGATTAACAAAAAAATTTAAACTACTTAAAATCCATATATATTGACTAATAGGTAAAATAGGATTATTATTATTATCATTATTCCTATTATTGTCGTGTTGATTTATAAATTCTGCGTTATTATTAACTAAATTTCTAAGATCTTGTAATTTTATATGTTCTATGAATAAATTATATTTTTCATAATCTGTAAGATTAGATGCAGCCATATATATATATATATATATTAAATTGATGTAAACAAATTTTTATTCTCCCTAAAATAGTAGTTTGTTTTTTTCTAAAAAAGCAAGAAATTTTTTCAATTTCTGCAGTATTTCCACCTTTGTTATATTCATTTTTTTAATAACAACTTTTTTCTTATTTTTTTGCTATATAAAATGGGTTCTCAATTAAGTGATAAAAATAATCATCTTTGCGTATCTTTAACGCGTAAAGGTGTAAAATCTATTAAGATTTTTTCATATAAATATTGATTTCCTTTTTCAATTCATCGAATTGTTTTGCTTCTATTTTCGATGATATATCTTGTTGTTGTGTATTTTTGAATATTGTTTCTATTTTTGTTTTCATTTTCATATTTTCTTTTCTATTTATATTTTTAAAAAGGGTTTTTAAATTATCTTTTAGTTGGATACAAGATAATCTTTTGTTTGGTAATGAAATAATTTGTTGAGTAATCATTTTTTTGTATTCATCGAGAACCTGTAGATTTTTGTTCTCTGTTGTTTGAATTTTTTTGGTATTATAATCTGATAAATATTTTAATACATATAAATAAATAACACATAATGAATAATTATCCCAAGAATACTTGTTTTTGAGTAATTCTTGACTCAATACTATCCATGGTTTGTTCTCGAATATACTCAAATATTTTGTTAATTCTGTTTGATAATTTGATTTTTCGCCCTCTGATAATAATTCTTTTATTGTTTTATTTTTAATGAAAAAATCTTGTACTATATCGTATAGTTCTTCTGATGATATTTTTTCGTTTATAGGGTCTTCTACCAAATTAAAAATATAAGTTTGGATACAAATATCAATACACCATGGTTCATAATCCGCTCCATATGTAAAAAAAACCTTTTTTAATTTTTCAATATCTGATTTTGTAGGTGATGATGGATTTGCCATTGTTATACTATCTTCAATGAATGATAATCCAAAATCAATTATTATGGGTCGTTTCGATTTATCATCTATCATTATATTATTATCTTTTAAATCGAAATGAATTATTTTTGCGTTTGCTAATTTATTAAGACCATCTAATAGGTCGATGTTTGTTGTTATTATATTTTTCATGGTATTCTTTGGATTTTTTTTGAATGTATCTAAAAAATAATCTAATAATGTATCTTTACCTATATACCGGATTTTGTTTGTTTCATATGATAATGGGGTCATTGGATTAGGTTTCTTTTTTTTATTGGAGGTTTCATCTAATATGGCCAATGTTTCTTCATAGTTTTTTTGTTGTTCTAATTTATCCTTTTCTACAAAATCACATTTTGATATTTCATTATCGTCCACCGATGTCAATGATATTTCACAACTTTCTATGATTGGCGCAAAATAATCTTCATAATTTGGTATTTTTTGTATTGTTTTTCCTAATACTGTTTCGTTCACAGATGTTTTCTTTTTTCTTTGTAATTTTGTTATATATTGATTCGGTAATGGTTTTTTATCACATGCTATTCCTGGTCTAAAAATACACCCATAACTACCCTGACTTAATATTTTTATTTTGGTCGATTTTTTATCTGTTGGTGGTTTGTTAGTTATTTCCATTCTTGTTTATAATTGTTTCTTTGATTTTATATATTTTTATGATAATAAAAAAATATATAAATCATATTGTTTTTGTTTTTGTTTACGGTTTTGTTTTTGGTTTTTTTTGATTATAATAATCTACTACTTATCATCGCTAATACCTTTTGTTCTAATTCTAAAAATTCAAACTTTTTCTCATCTTGATTTTTATCGATAGCATTATCAATGGCGTTATTGATTATGGTTTCTGGAGACCAATTATTTTTTCCTAGATATTCAAAATAAGGTATTATATCTAAATATTGTAATATTTCTGTCTGTTCGGTTTCTGTTAAATATTCTATGTTATATGTCATATATTTTATTTGTAATTGTATTAAATATATCAGTTTGTTTTTTAGTGTATTTTTTAGCATTTCACTTTCGTATTGAGATATCAAATTATTTCGAAAATTTTCGTCATTCATGTTTTTGGTAAAACTTATATAATCAGCTGGGCCTACGCCTTTCAATTTTATTTTACTATCAATATATTCTTGGAATGTTAGGTATTTATATATTTGGGAGGTTGTTTTTGAATTAAGGATATTTTCATGGTCATCGTCGTAATGGTTTGACATGATTGTATAAAAATATTTGAACGAATAATAGAGTTCGTCGAATAATTTATCCCATATTTCTTGGTCTTCTAAGTAGTCCATTAAATTTTTTTGATAATCTTCCGTTTCATGGTCTGTTTGGTCATTTACTAATTTACAATATTTTGTATATCCGAAATTTACTAAGAAATTCTTGATAAATAAAACATAGTCTGTTGTAATATGTTGTATAGATTCCATTTTGTTTTATGATATTGACGTGTGGTATTGACGTGTGGTATTGACTTATGATATTGATTTATATTTGTGTGTTTTTATTTATCTAATTTTATAATCAATTTTTTCATTTGTTTTTTCGTTCAATACGCCTATAATGGACGCATAATTGAGTATTACAAGTATTCAATCAAATATAATTTTATGAAATCGTTCAATAACAAACCCTTCAATTGGATTGATATCATTTTGTAACATTTCAACAATTTTAGAATAAAATACTTTGGGCTTATTTAATATACATTTTTTAGATACTATAAATTGAGCACCAGCACCAAATTTGAATTCCATATATTCTTTTTTTTTCATTAAATAATTTTTCATAAGTTTCTATTAATGGTAATCCATGATGATATTCACAACCACATAAATTACAATCTAATATTTTTTCACTTAAAAACTCAAAATTAATACTCATATCCACATTATTAATATATTTATTTATACCAGTGAAGATTTGAAACCGCACCCCTATGGGGTGCCATGGTTCAAACTGTAACTGGTAACTTAGTTGAAGTTTCATCCGCTGTGCGGCTTGAAATCTTCAACGGTGTAAATTAGATATTATATTTGGAGAATGATCAAATGGTGTTCCCTGTAAAAATATTGTATAATCTGCTAAATTATCATAATTATCACAAATATGTTTATAATATGTATGACCTTCTTTGCCAACATTTGACAACATAATTTCATTGTAATCATTATCCAATTTATTTCCTTTGTTATAGATAATTACATTTGGAAATTGTTTACTCCATTCTATATTTTCATGATATCTTGCTATTACAATACAAAAGCTCATTTGTATATATTTACATAAAATTGTCTTTAATTTGGTCTTTTTATCTATTTTTCGATTTTTCAAAAATCATTTTATACCAGTGAATATTTTACACCGTTGAAGAATTCAAATGGCGCTCCTAATGAGCGCCCTGTTTCAAATCTTCACGGGTATAAACCACACCCCCCGTAGGGGCGCTATGGTTCAAACTATATCTAGTAACTTAGTTGAAATTTCAACCGCTGTACGGATTGAAATATTCAACGGTGTATAATTTTTTTACCGATTATTGTATTTTTCGCTACTTTTTCATATCCTTCACCTCCTCTACGCGAGGCAGAGTCTGACGATTGCGTATTATTATTATCACCACATAGCAACCATGAAAATATCGACGAGTTTTGTTTTGGTTGATTTACTGATTGAGATAATGTTGGTGGTGGAGGTGCGTAATATTCTTCCAAACATTTTTCATAATATACATCTAGTATTTTTCGTAAATTATCTAATTGTTTTGTTGACCGAGCTTTTGATGCGACCTCCATCATATGTTGTGGTATAGATTCATTATTTTTTGTAGTGGCGTCGTTGATTGATTTTTCGGTAATTGGGTCATCGATTTCCATTTTTATATGACCTCCTATATAATAATATTCATTTTTAGTATATCTATTTGCGAAATCTAAATATTCTGCTATTACTGAATAATCTATCTTTTCATTTTCGTAATTTTTTGCTATACATTCACTATTATATTCATCGAATTCTTTTTTATTTTTTTTTATAAATTTTTCCAATGTTTTTAATGATGGTTCTTTACCGATAAATTCTTCATACTGTGTTGTCATATATAGATTCTTGCTATTTGTCATTTGTTATTTGATGTTTATCAATTTTTTCGTTCATAATCTATAAATGTATATGGTAATTTCGATTAAGGACATATTTGTTGTTCGCTTATGGTTTTTATTACGAATTCAGAATCGATATTTGTTAGAAAATCTGTATCTCCATCGATATCTTTATCTATCAATGTTACACCTTTGCACATTTACACCTTTGCACAATTGAAACGCCCATTTATGGGCAAGTTTCAAGTGACAAAGATGATACCGATTACGCATTTGTAATGCGCAAAGGTGTAAAACGCCCATTATAGACGCTTAAAATAAACAAAAGGTCCCATTACTACTATATGATTACTTGTTAGTTCTCGAAATCGTTGTAAATCCGCTTTTATGTATCAAGGTATTTTATTATCGATACCGATTATACCTTTTTTTTGTTATAGCTAATATCATATTCATTTTTTCGGTTGTATACTATTTATTATCAAAAATATCTTGTATATTGTCGTCATATGAAATAAGAAATGATATTTATACCACATAGGATTTTTTTTGGTATAATATTTATTCGATAAATAATAAAAACTAATACAAATAAATAGTGACGTATATCCATATATTTTATATGGGCGATATGTTATATGTTTTATTCCTTGGAAAAAAAATAATATAAATGATATTTTTGATATAACTAAATCTAGGTTTCGTCTCCATGAATATGTTGCCTTTCTCCAAAAATTAGCCGACACTAATGATGTAATTATTAATAGATATGTATTCATATATTGTTTTTTATAGAGAGCATTTATTGCGGGTGTCAAATAAAAAAAAGAGGATAATACCAACCATTTCGTTTCTTCCCAACCGGCTATATATTGATTTGGTTGAAATGTATATTTTGGCATTGTTTATAGATTTATATGGTTATGTCTTTATATTTTTATATGGCTACATAGCTACATGGCTATGGGCTTATATTCTATATATTGGTGGATTTGTTGTTAATGTATTTTCATTCATGAATAATATGAATAATATTAATAATGTTATCAATATTATTGTATATAAAACATCATTTGTATCGTCGTCTTGACGATTTATTTGTCTAACATCTAAGTGTAATGGATTGATATATCTGTACATGGTTTTTGGTTATTGATTATTGGTTCTCGATTTCATCAATTTTTTATATATATTATGGTTGTTTTCCGGTCGCTTCAAAATAGGAAAGTTTCTCTCGTTTTATTATATAAATAACTGTTATACTTGATATGAGATAAAATATAAACAGAAACCATGATGCGTTTTTATAATTACTAATACATAAAAAATTCAAAAGCCAGGTGAAAAATACTAATGCTAAAACATCTATCGATAAATCAAACAAGAGTATATTTTTATTATGTTTATAATCGTTTCTATAATAATTATAATACCATATACAACATAGTACGGTTACTATAAAATATAATTTTGCTGGTAAGCAGATATTCATTTTCATTTATATATATATTATTTATATATTTTTTTATTGATTTTCATTTATTTATTAGTTCATATTTGTCGCATATATTATCCCTATATAATGATTCCATGTGATATATTGTTGGTTCTTGATATATGGGTTCTTGATATATGGGTTCTTGATATATGGGTTCTTGATATAT
>Ga0214923_10000382_pt1 | contig 68105 bp, 60 predicted proteins | sample LL1510_MetaG_FD_177993 | JGI IMG/M metagenome (GOLD analysis project Ga0214923, IMG submission 177993) | Freshwater microbial communities from Lake Lanier, Atlanta, Georgia, United States - LL-1510 | ecosystem: Environmental > Aquatic > Freshwater > Lake | place: USA: Georgia | collected...
GGTCAAGTGGTCTCGGACCCAATCACACTTGGCCCACCGGGTGCCGGGCAATCCTCCCGCGATATCGACCTATCGCTCTCAGCTACCGCAACTATTCCGTGTACGGCCGCGGTGCCAACAACTGCGGGTGTGGCCGGCACACGGCCGATCGCATCGCCGTCGCCGTCAGTCCCACGGACACCGATGGCTGGCCCCGCCACTGCACCGGTCCAGACACCAGCACGCGGTCCCGCAACAATGGCACGGCTGTTTGTGGGTCACTTGCAGCCGCGTATTTCGGCAATCGACCTTGTGTCTGGCACCGTGCTCAACCCGTCGTCGCCTCCGACCCTCGGTGGCGGGCGGTTCACCTATCTCGCCGGCGCGCTTGCGTCGCGGCGATTGTTTGCAAGTTGGGGCGGGTCAAACGAACTTGTGACCATCCGCGCGGACGACATGTCGATTGAGACACGCACCCCGCTGAACGCAGGCGCGGTCAGTGCAATCGCCGTCGGGCCTGTGGATGGGCACGTCTGGGTTGCCACGGCAGGCGCTGAAGGGCAGGAGTATTCGAATGTCATCGAACTTGATTCCCGCGGTAGCAGGGTTATTCGCCGCCTGAACTTCCCCCGGCGCACCGGAACGCTCCGCTTCACATCTCAGGGAACCGTCTTGGCGGTGTCGCATCGAACAACGAGCGAGGTGTCACTCGTCGACGTCGCGACGGGAACGATCCGACCACCAATCCGCACCCCAGTCTGGCCGGGCGAGACCCAACTCTCCGACGATGGCCAGACCCTGTATCTCGGTAACCAATCGACCACGACCGTCTACGCCCTGGACGCGTCAAACGGCGAAACCCGCAGGATCATCGACGTGGGAAATGGCGTGAACGGATTCGTTCTTCACCCCGACGGCGTGCGTCTCCTCGTGGTCAATGGTCAATTGGGCCTGATCCAAGTGGTCAATCGCGAGTCCTCCGAGGTCCAGGCAGTGATCCCAGTGGGCCAACAACCCCAAGCCATCGTCCTCGGTGGCGATGGTCAGCGCGCGTATGTTGCGAACTCGGGGTCTGGAACCGTCTCAGTCATCGACCTCGGGACGATGGCGGTGACCGACACCATCAATGTGGGAGCCGGTGCAGCGACCCTTGCACTCGTCCCGTGACCCCTCGTTTCTCGAAATCCCAGGACCGTCGCGATTAGCAGTCTCTCTTGCCAACTGCTAACGGCCCTCGTATACTGATATTGGCACTCGCCCCGGACGACTGCTAATCCCTGCGGGACGTTGGCAACGCGCGCAGGTTGGGACACACAGATTGTCCGGAGCCGAGGCACTGCACGCGGCAACGCGTGAGTTTTGATTGAAGCGGTCGACTGCCCACCACGGCGGTGAGACTAGCGACCACACCCCCGAAGTAGGGGTACCTGATACCGGTAGGAGGATGAACCGTGCCGAAGCAGTTGGCTTTCGATGCGGATGCCCGGCGAAAGCTGAAGCAGGGCGTGGACACCCTGGCGGAAGCGGTCAAGACGACACTCGGCCCGAAAGGCCGGAATGTCGCCATTGACAAGAAGTACGGCGCACCGACGGTGAGTCATGACGGTGTGACCGTCGCCAAGGAAATCGAACTTCCTGATCCGTTCGAAAACATGGGCGCGCAGCTCCTCAAGGAAGCGGCGACGAAGACCAATGACGTGGCCGGTGACGGCACCACGACGGCAACGGTCCTCGCCCAGGCGATCGTCCACGAGGGACTCAAGAACCTCGCGGCCGGCGCCAATCCGATGATCATCAAGCGTGGGCTCGACAAGGGCTCCGCCGCCGTGGTCCAGTCAATTCGCGATGCCGCCACCGCCGTTTCCGGGCGTGACGAAATTGCGAATGTGGCAACCATCTCAGCGGCGGATTCCGAGATCGGCAACCTCATTGCCGATGTCATGGACAAGGTTGGCAAGGACGGCGTCATCACCGTCGAGGAAAGCAAGGGCCTCCAGTACGAGACTTCGTACGTCGAGGGCATGCAGTTCGACCGCGGGTACATCTCCCCGTACTTCGTCTCGAACCCCGACCGCATGACCGCCGAAATCGAGGAACCTCATATCCTCATCACGGAGAAGAAGCTCTCAGCCATCGCCGACATCGTCCCGATGCTCGAAGCGCTCATGCAGCAGGGCCGCAAGAACATCGTGATCATTGCCGAAGAGGTTGAGGGCGAGGCTCTCGCAACCCTCGTCGTGAACAAGATGCGTGGCATCCTGAACGTCCTCGCGGTCAAGGCACCCGGCTACGGTGACCGGCGCAAGGAAATGCTCAAGGACATCGCCATCCTCACGGGCGGTACCGTCATCTCCGACGAACTCGGGCGCAAGCTTGACAGCATCACCCTCCGCGATCTCGGCCAGGCTCGCCGCGTGACGTCCGACAAGGACAACACGACGGTCATCGAAGGCCGTGGTTCGTCAGACGAGATCCAGGCACGCATGAAGCAGATCAAGGCGCAGATCGAGGACACCACCTCGGACTACGACCGCGAGAAGCTTCAGGAGCGTCTTGCGAAGTTGTCGGGCGGGGTTGCGCTCATCAAGGTTGGCGCCGCCACGGAGACCGAACTCAAGGAGAGGAAGCATCGCGTCGAGGACGCGCTGTCCGCGACCCGTGCAGCCATTGAAGAGGGCATCGTCCCTGGTGGTGGTGTCGCCCTCCTGAACGCCGCGGCCGCCCTCGACCATCTCCATCTCGTCGGTGACGAGGCCACCGGCATTGCCATTCTCCGTCGTGCGCTTGAGGAGCCGATCCGGACGATCGCTTTCAACGCCGGCTATGAGGGTTCGGTCGTCGTCGAGGAAGTGCGTCGTCGCAATTCAGACGCGGGTTCCTACACCATCGGATTCGATGTCGTGAACGAGGAATACATCAATCTCCTCGAAAAGGGCATCATCGATCCCGCCAAGGTCACCCGTTCCGCGGTCGAGAATGCAGTCTCGATTGCCGGAATGATCCTGACGACCGAGGCACTCGTGACCGACATTCCGGAAGAGAAGCCAGCGCCACCCGCCCAGCCCCAGTACTAACCAGACTGTCGTCCGCGACGCGGGCGGCAGGGATTCTGCGAAAGGGGGAGGTACTATGGACCTCCCCCTTTCGCTTGCGCACTAACTGCGCGCACACCCTTCAGTTGGTAGGTGTTGAGATCGACTTGCCCTGGAGAAAGAGCAGCAAGTAGTCATGTCCTCCCGCCTTGCTGTCGGTTCCGGAGAGGTTGAAGCCCCCGAACGGCTCGACCCCGACGAATGCTCCGGTGCACTTTCGGTTGAGGTAAAGGTTCCCGCATTGGTACTCCTCGACGGCGCGAGCGAGTCTCGCTTCGTCGCGTGAGAAGACCGCGCCAGTCAATCCGAAGTCGGTGTCGTTTGCGATCCGGATCGCGTCATCAAAATCTGCCGCCCGGATGACCGACAGTACAGGTCCAAAGATCTCCTCCTGGCCCAGCCGGCTTCGCGACGCAACTTCGGTGACGATGTGGGGCGCAACGTAGTGCCCGGTCTCTGGAACCGGGACGCCCGGTCCGTAGACCACCTTTCCCTCCTCGTGGGCTATCGCGATATACCGTTCAGCAGTCCGCTTCTGGTCGGCACTCGCCAGCGCGCCCAAATCATTGGTGAAATCCCTCGGGTCGCCAATCCGGATCTTCCTCGTCCGCTCGATGACGAGGTCGACTAACCGGTCGTGCACGGAATCAACCACGATCAGGCGCGAGCACGCCGAACACTTCTGACCCCCGAACCCGAAGGCACTGGCTGCCACCGCGGTTGCAGCCGCGTCGAGGTCTGCCGTTTCGTCAACCACAATCGCATTCTTGCCCCCCATCTCTGCCACCACGCGCTTCAGCCACTTCTGCCCCGGTGCAACAACGGAAGCCGTGCGATAGATCAGTTCTCCAACTTCCCGGGAACCGGTGAAACTGATGAAGCGGACCCGCGGGTGGGCCACCAGACCCATTCCGACCTCTTCACCTGGGCCGCCCAGGAAGTTGACGACCCCCGCAGGCATCCCTGCTTCGGCGCACAAGTCGACAAACCTCGCTGCGATTGCCGGCGTCAGGCTTGACGGCTTCAGAATCGTGGTGTTCCCGGTCACCACCGCTGCCATGGTCATCCCCACGGCAATTGCCAGTGGAAAATTCCACGGGGGAATGATGACCCCAACGCCAAGCGGAACATAGATGAACTGGTTCGAGGTGCCGGCGCGGTGTGCAACCGGTTGTGGCCCGCCCAATCGCAATGCGTCACGAAGATAGAACTCGCAGAAGTCGATTGCCTCCGCGACGTCAGCGTCAGCCTCTCCCCATGTCTTCCCAGCCTCGATGACCATGGCCGCTGCGAACAGGTCTCGGCGGTCACGGAGCAAACTGCTGACCCGGTGCACCGCGGCAACCCGATCCGCCACAGGAACTCGTGACCAAGTTGCGAACGCTGTCTCAGCCGCTACAACCGCACGCTCAACCTCCACGCTGGATCCCGATGCAACTCGACCGACAACCCGCGTAGGGTGGTTCGGATCGGTCGATACGACCCACCGTCCCGTGATGATCGACTCTCCAGCGATGCTGATCGGGCGTTCCCATTGAGCGCCAACCTCGGCATCGACGGATGTGACAGCCGCGGCAAATGCGCTATGCCGTGCAGGGTCGTGGAAATCCCCCAGAGGTTCATTTACAAATGGCGGGTACCCGCCCATCCCGTGCATTCCGTCAGTGTCCATCAAGCCAATCCCTTCGCGACAACCCACCAAATCACACGGCACCGCTAGTCCCGCGCCTCACGCGCCAACGACTTACCCACACCCAGCGCGAGATCCCCGCATGGCATGAGGACCATGGAGGGTCTGGTCAAAGAACACCCCTCGAGGTGATTCTAAGGTTCCTGCAAGAGGTGGATGGCGACATCACCAGCAATCCCACTACCATCACGGGCATGCCTACCCATGTGACCGAAGTCACCGATCACCTTCCGACCTCCGCTGACATGGTCGTAATCGGCGGCGGGATCCTCGGCACTGCCACCGCGTTCAACGCGTCGCGACGAGGCCTTCGAGTCGTCGTGGTGGAACGAGGCAAGCGGCTTGGTGGACTGACCACCCAGGCGTCAGCCGGTGGCTACCGCATGCAGTTCGACACTCGTGAAGAGATTGCGTTGCTCAAGGAATCTCTGGATTTCTGGGATGCGTTCGCAGATGAAGTTGGAGATGCGACCGCGGATCTGCGCCGAACGGTAAACGGGTACCTCTGGGTGACCCGACGACTCGACCGCGTTGCGTCACAGCAGGCGCAAGTCGCGAAGCAATTGTCCATGGGTGTCGAGGGCGTGGAATGGCTGAACGGGGACGACGCCCGTCGCCGTTTTCCGTACCTTGCCGAGGATGTTGCCGGGGTTAGATACCGCGGAAGCGACGGTTGGATTGACCCTGTCCGTGCCACGGTCGCCCTAGCCGAAGGCGCATCGCGCCACGGTGCAGTCTTCTCATTCAACACGACCGTGACCGGGTTCGACGTGCACCAAGGGCGGATAACCACGGTTATCACTGACCAAGGCAACATCGCCTGCGGGTACGCGATCGTCGCCGCCGGCCCATTCACGGGCCAGATTCTTGGCCTCGCGGGAATCGACCTACCCATTTCCCCCCGACTCCGGCAACGGCTCGTCCTTCCCGAGGCTCCGGAAGTCCCATCAGATGCACCCATGACCATCGATGAAGACACTGGGTCGCATTGGCGCCCGGAAGCAGGGGGTGCATACGTGTTGCGCCCAGACCCCACCGCGCCCACAGGGCCACCGATGCTCGACCCTCCAGCATCACGCGGGTTCTATGACCTGTTGCTCGATCCTGACAGCGACGTCGCCGTCGCCAAGCACGCCCCATTCTGGATCGACGTCTGGTTACGGCGCACCCAACATTGGTACGTCACGGCAGGCCAGTACAGCTATTCACCAGACCACATGCCATTGTTGGGACCAACGGCCATCCCCAATCTTGGGGTGAATGGAGGCTACTCAGGTCACGGCATCATGGCAAGCCCGGCAGGAAGCCGGATTGCCTTGGACACCCTCCTCGGGGACGTTGACAACCAAACAAACCCGTTCAGGGTTGAACGAGACTTCTCCCCGGCCGTATCAGTCGATCGGGTAGCCACCGGTGACGGAACCGTGATCCACCGCGGCCCTCTCTAGGTCCAACCCAAATCAGTGGAAGACACCAAACGCTGTTGCAATGAATACCGCTATCGCCCAGAACACCAACAGCGAAACGATGGTCATGATGTTTCGCCTGAAGAGTTCACTCTCGGGAGGGCCCTGAATCGCTCGAGCCGAAAGCCACGGGTTGGCCAAGGGTTCATCTGCAAACGGGACTGGAACCGACGAAACGGTGCTCGGAACCGCAACAGCTGCGGCAGCTGGCACAGGTGTGGCCACAGCCGGAGCAGCGGCAGCACCCTCACCAGCCGGTGCACCGGCGCGTCCGCGTGGCTCAAGGATTCGCGCCGGTGTCTGGTCGTTCGCGCACGCGTTTCCGCCATCACGCCAGCACTGAGCATGGTGAGGGATGTAGCACTTCGGGCACAGCACTGCCTGATCGCCCGCAGAAATTCCCTTGCTGCACTTGGGGCAGGTTGCTCCCGCCCACTTCGAGGTCGCAGTCGTTGGTCGCAGCGAAATCGCCGCGGTCGTATCACTCATCGGATTGATCTTGACGGTACCACAATGTCCGGCGACAGGAGATGGCCAAACCAATGGGCCACGAACTCCAGCATATCAAGAACTCGCACTCGAATACTCACGCAGCGCACGGTTCCAGAGTCTGTTTGACGCGAAAACGGCGCCAATCGCCGCCACGATGGCAAATGGCAGATGCCACGTCTCACCCACGCCCAGAAGTGCCCGGGCTGGAACCGTCCCTGCGAAGGCCAGTGGGATCACGAACGTGAATGCCAGGCGAATCGGTCCTCTTAGAACGTCCGTAGGAACTCGCGCCATCGACACGACAGGTTCGAAGACCGCCGCAATGTTCTGCATCCGACCCGTCCAGAAGACCAACAGGACGCTTGAGAACCACATCGCATAACAGAGTGCAACACCGCATCCGCAGAGAACCAGATATCCCAGGATGTCAGCCAGTCCCGGTTGAACTCCGAGGCGCGATATCCCGTAGGAAACGATCACGAAGCCGAACGTCACCGGGGCCAGGTTCATGAATGCGATCCGACGTACCGACACCAGGAATTGTCCATTGACCGGTTTCGTGAGCACGAGGTCGAGTTCACCCGTATTCACCAAACTTGACAATCCCGTCATCGTCTCCCAGAACAGGCAATACGTCAGATTGGTGACGATCGTGTAGGACCCCATCAATACCAGCATCTGGTCCGACGACCAGTCACCGACGGACTTGACGTTCAGGTAGATCAGGTTCACGAACATGACTTGGAGGCCGGCATAGAACCCCTCGCGAAAGAGGTTGAACACCATGTTGGTGCGGTATTCAAGGTCTCTGGCAAGGCAGTAGCGGGCAACTGCCCCATAGAGGCGAAGGTACCTACGGAACTGATGCCAGACGGTGGTTGCGGGAGCGACCGCGGAGCCAACGCTCGCCACGCTATCCACCGAAGGCGGCGTACCGCCTGATCCCCGCGGTTCGGACAACACGCATCATGAAGTAGCCGCCAATCACCCACGCAACCTGCGTCAACAGACCGCTTGCCAGCTCGACCTCCGTGAATGTCCCGCGCAGGATTTGGGTGGAAAAGAAGTAAAAATACCGGTAGGGCAACCAGTCACCAATCATCCGTACCCAGTCCGGCATCGCTTGTAGGGGCAGGAAGTTTCCCGTGAAAACCATTTCAAGCGAAATCATGAATACGAAGATGCCCTCGGTGTTCGTTGCCCAGAACGCCACGTAGCCCATTGTCATCTTCAGGAAGAAGGCCGTGAGATAGCCGAGCGGGATTGACAGCACGAATGCCAACCAATGCAGCGGAGGGACCACGGGAGCCTGTAGGTACTCCCAGAACATCGCGATGCAGATGCCCATCGAAGGCAGAAGCCAGAAAAGGCGCACCACCTTCCAAGCAACCTCCCCCGCAAGGTGGTAGCCAACAATGGACATCGGCCGAAGAAGAATCTGACCGTACGTGCCCTTGGCAATCTTCTCGGCAATATCCCATTCGGGATGCGGGTTCAGCAGCGTCCGAAGTGCGATGACCCCCAGGTAATACTGGACCATCCCAGCGACGTCGTACCCCGCAACGGTGTCCCCGGGCCGATATGCCCCAAGCCACAGCAACAGCATTCCCATTGGTGGCAGCAGGTCGTACAGGAACCAGACCGCCCCTTCAAGCCGGTACTGGAGCGCGTCCTGCCACGAAGCAAGCAGCAACCGGACGAACTTCCGGGCACTCGGGAAGGACGACCGGGGAAATATGGCCGGCCCCGAGTCTGCGTCAAGGGTTACAGGTGTGGTCGTCACTGTTGGAAAGCCCACTCACGGGACTCACTCCCGAGCGATAACTGGACCACCACGCCTGCCCTGCGCCAGTGCAGATTTCGCAACGGATGATCGCCACCCTCAAATGTATACGGGCGGCGTCTCATTTACCGTCCAAAGGTGGCGAGGCGATCAAGTACCTCTTGCAGTACGGCGCGTGAGGCGGCGTAACTCATCCGGAGCGTGCCGGAGCCATCGAAGAACGCCGCCCCAGCAACGCACGAGATGTATGCCTCGTCGAGCAATCGCAACGCGTACGCATTCGAGTCGCCCGGTTCACCGGCCGTACCCGCGGGTATTCGGGGATAGGCGTAGAACGCACCCTCAGGCATCGGGCATTCATATCCCGCGTTTCGAAGTCCGGTGACAAACATCTTCCGACGCGCGTCGAACTCGGCAACCATGTCATGGACGCAGTCCTGCGATCCGTTGAGTGCCTCGACCGCAGCCCACTGCGCAATGCTGCACGGGTTTGAAGTCGTCTGGGTCATCAGCGAGTCCACGGCCTTGATGATTGTCTTGGGACCAGCTACGAAGCCGATCCGCCAGCCGGTCATCGCATAGGTCTTGGAAACGGTATTGACTGCAAGGACCCAGTCGCGCGCACCCGGCACGTCCGCGGCTGCGAACTGGTGCACCGCGCCGTCGTACAGGAAGTGCTCATATGTGTCATCAGTGATCACATAGATGCCGTGTTCGATTGCAAACCGGGTAACCGCGCGGACTTCCTCGGGATCCATCACCACACCCGTCGGGTTCGACGGGCTATTGACGATCACCGCACGCGTGCGCGGCGTGACATGCCCTACGAGGTCGGACATCCGCAACTTGTGGTCTGGACCGAGGGGTACATGGACCGGCACACCCCCCACAAGGGCAACTTGATCGGAAAACGTGGCCCATGTGGGGACAGGGACAAGGACCTCGTCGCCCGGGTTGAGGAGGGCAACCATGAGGTTGTAGAGGGCCTGCTTTCCACCAATGCAGATGCAGACTTCAGAAGCCGGGTCGTACTGCACCCCATTCTCACGATGCAACTTGTGCGCGACCGCTTCCTTGAGTTCGATGATCCCACCAGACGGCGTGTATTTCGTCTTGCCGTCGCGGATTGCACGATACGCCGCTTCCTTGACGTGCTCCGGAGTATCGAAGTCAGGTTCACCAACCGTCAGTTCCAGGACAGGCTTCCCCTGCCGAGCTAGCGCCTTGGCACGCGCACTCGCAGCGATTGTCGGTGACGGCGCCATTGCCTGGACAAGGGCACTCAGCCCCGGTTGCGTGTGACCTTGCCTGGTCATCTCGGCCATCGTTCTACCCTCCGGCTACAGATATGTTCATGCCACTTGAGGTTTGGGCAAGCCCATGCGACTGACGCAGTCACGCAAACTGTGACGACTGGTTTGGTCACATTCGAACAGCGAGGTCAGCCCTGGGCCTACTCGCTGTCGTCATACTCCGGGCAGTCGATGTACCAGCGCCGAACCGCATGCGCATTGAGTTCCACCGCCGTGATCGTCGGTTTCACCCAAAGGTTCTTGTCGCATCTGGCGAGCGATACACCGTCACGCTTGAACGCAATCGCATGCCAGCAATCGGCGCATTGGCGTCGATCGGTCTCGACGACTTCAGCTTCAACCGGTGCGGCCTCCGTGTCCTTGGCCTGGTCTTGCTGGGCTCGTTGAGCCGCCTGTGCGCGCTGTAGGAGCACGCCGAGCGTTCCGAGAGAGCCACTGTCATCTTGTCCAGACGCTGATGGCATCGGGCTTCGACCCGAGGGCGGGCGGCTGCCGGAATCACGTGGTGAACGTGACGCGCCCGGATTGCCTCGAGGACGGTCGGTGGTCAAGGTAAAGCCTCCAACCGGGTGACTTGCTGACGCGACCAACGACGGCGAACGTGGACGATCATCTTTCCAGCTCCCCCGAACGTTTCAGGGATGGTCCTGCGCCTGAAGTGGTGCCGAACCGCATGTTGGACACAATCGAACCGTTTCCGTGGCCCGCACCCGCCCCGGCCGGCGCGCGGGAGAACGTCGGATCAGTGCGCGGATGACAGAGATTCATCAGGCCCGCGCGCATTTATGATGGTCATGGTATCGCAATTCACCCCCCGCCGACAATGGACAATGAGCGGCGATGACCGGTTCACCGCACCAGGTTCATCACCCTCCGCTGCGATCACTTTCCTATGCAGAATGTGCTGAAAATTTGCGAGAGCACATCCTCGGTGACAGTCTGGCCCGTGACCTCCCCCAGAGTGCGCAATGCCTCCCTCAAGTCGGTCGCGACGATGTCGTCCGGAAGTCCTGCGGTGATCCCTTCGACGGCGCGTCCGAGCGCCCCGGAAGTCCGCCCAAGCAGCGCGATGTGCCGAGGGTTTGTAACTACCACCGACGAGGCTGGACTGCTCCCACCGCCGGTTTTTGTTGCCTCCAGGGCCAATTCACCCAAGGTGCGACGGAGTGTGTCGATGCCCTCACCGGTCATCGCAGATACGGCCACGGTGCTTCCCAAGTACGTGGTCATGTGTGCGCGGAGCGCCGGATCTGCTCCCAGGTCAGCCTTTGTAATTGCGACGACCTGTGTCGCGCCTGAGGCAAGGGAGGAAATGAGCCCCCGGTGTGTGTCGAACCCGACGCCGGACCAGTCCGACCCGTCGACAACGTGAATGACCGCATCGGCTCCTTTGACAACGTCGTGACTGCGATCAACACCAATCCGCTCGACGATTCCCAATTCCCTCAGTGCATCAACTGGCCATCCAGCGGTATCAGTCAGGATCACTGCCATTCCGTCAAGGTCAAGGGTCTCTTCAAGCGTGTCGCGTGTGGTCCCGGGTTCGTCAGTGACGATTGCCCGGGGCCTATCCAGCAGGGCATTGAAAAGGCTGCTTTTGCCAGCATTTGGCGACCCGACGATTGCGACACGCCAGCCGTGGCGCCTGATGCGACCCGCCCGTGCGGAACGCACCAGCGCGTCAACCTGTTGCCTCAACGCGTCGACGCGCGCTCGCAGGACCGTTCTGTCAATGGACGGAACATCATCGTCAGAAAAATCAAATGTGGCCTCAAGTTCCGCATCAACCGCAATCAGGTTGTCCCTGATCAATCCGATGGCGCGTGCCAGCGAACCGGCCAGATGGTCGACGGCCACCTCGACACCTGCGCGGGTCGGGGCACGGACCGCGTCGAGGACGGCCTCGGCCTGCGTGAGATCAATGCGTCCGCTAAGAAACGCGCGCAACGTGAACTCACCTCGGTTGGCCGGTCTTGCCCCGGCACTGATCACGGCCGAAAGCACCGCTTCCGTAGACGCGAGGCCTCCATGGCACATGATCTCGAGGGTCGGCTCACCGGTATACGTACTGGGACCGGCCATGTAGACCGCCATTACCTGGTCGATCTTCTCTCCAGTATTAGCGTCGATTACCCAAGCCAGGGCAACCCGCCGCGACACCAGCTTGCGCGTCCCGACCCATCGGATAACGCGCCTGATGATTGTGGACACGTCCGGCCCACTCACTCTCACAACTGCGATGGCGCCCTCGCCATGAGGGGTCGCAACTGCGACGATGGTGTCGCCCGGCGCCGAAACTACGGTTTCCCCAAGCAGGCCTTCCTGCCCCACAGTCGCTATTCCAGTACTGGTCGTTGCCGGCATCATCTCGTTCCCAATGGCAGAACGATGCCAGCGACGAGGCGATGGCGTGCGTCTCTCGCGGATATGATCGAGGAAACCCATCTCAAACGAAGCCGATCCGATCGACAGTCGTGGATGCGCTGGGTCAAAGACCTGGGGCGTTCAAAGCGAGCCACCGCAGTGCCGACCAAGTATTCAAGGCTATGAAAGAAGACGTGTCGACTGCGATTGGTGAATCGCTCGCCGGGATCGTCCTCGTGGTCCTGATCGGCTTCGGCGTTGTCGCCGCGTGGGACGGGTACTTCTCGGAAATCCGGCCGTTGGCACGTGTGGTGCCGACGTTCACCCCAACCGCTATCCCCGACCCTGAACGCGCAAAGGTCGAGGGCCGTCGGACACGACAAATCATTGACTATCTCGGCGCAGCAAATGCGTTCCGCGCCGCCGGCCAGAGAGAGTGGGCGATCGACCGGTACCGAGAAGTCCTTGCGATCGATCCCGGCAACTTGGATGCCCGGGCGGGATTGAGGGATCTTGGCGCGATCGTCCCGACTGGTTCAATCCTCAATACGCCGGTGCCCACACCGCTTCCGATCGAACCGACCAACACTCCGACCAAGCGGTAACTACCCCACCTTTCGTTAGAATGCCCAATCTTCTCGCCCTCGGAGACGGGCGTGCGCCATGCGGGGCATCACGAAGAAGATCGGATGACTGGGTGGGGCGAGCGAAGCGACGGGAGATCATCGGACCATGACCGCTACCGATACTGGCAATGTTGCGCGCGGGAGGGACCTAGATCCCCTGGCGACCTATGACCCGTTGGCCATCGAGCCAGGTTGGCAGGCCCGTTGGCAAGCCCAGGATCTTTATGCGAGCCATGCTCATCCAACCCGTCCCAAGTACTACTGCCTGGACTTCTTCCCGTACCCATCAGGGGACGGTCTCTCGGTTGGCCATTGCCGCAACTATGTCCCCACCGACACCCTGAGCCGGTTCCTGCGTGCGCGCGGCTACAACGTGCTGCACCCAATGGGTTGGGACGCGTTTGGCGAACCGGCCGAACAATTCGCAGTCTCCCAGGGAGTTCACCCCCGCGTCACCACCGATCGAAACGCCGCCAATTACCGTCGCCAGTTCGATCTGATCGGCATCTCATTTGACTGGTCCCGCGAACTGGATTCTTCAAGCCCGGACTACTACCGCTGGACCCAATGGCTCTTCCTGCTCCTGCACAAGCGCGGGCTCGCGTATCGCGACATGAACTGGCAATGGTGGTGCCCAAGCTGCCAGACCACCCTGTCCAACCAGGAGGCTCAGGACGGGGTCTGTTGGCGAGGCCACTCGGGGCTCACCAAGCGCCAGATCCCGGCGTGGTACTTCCGCATCACCGCATACGCCGACCAACTCCTCCAAGGCCTTGACACCATTGAATGGCCGGACCGCATCAAGGCGATGCAGGCGAACTGGATCGGTCGGAGTGCTGGCGTCCAAGTCGAGTTCCAAAGCGAATCCGGGCATCCCTTGCCAATCTTCACCACCCATCCTGACACCCTGTTCGGGGTGACGTTCATGGTGATCGCTCCAGAACACCCGATCGTCTCAGACCTGGTTACCCCCGAACATGCCACCGCGGTCGCTACGTATATCGAAGCCTCGAAGAAGACGAGCGAAATCGATCGCATGTCAACTGATCGAGAGAAGACCGGCGTCTTCACGGGAACGTACGCCGTCAACCCGTTGAACGGTGACAGGGTCCAGGTCTGGATTGCCGATTACGTGTTGGCAACGTACGGCACGGGCATTGTCATGGGCGTTCCGGCGCACGACTCGCGCGACTTCGCCTTCGCCCGCAAGTACGACCTGCCGATCAAAATGGTCGTGCGCCCGCTCGACTGGGACGACACCCGAACCGGCGCCGACCTGACCGACGCGTATACCGCGCCCGGCATCATGGTCAATTCTCCCGGATTCAACGGGATGCTCTCCCCTGGCGAATGGCTCAAACTCGGCGGGACTGAACGCACGGAACTGTCCGTCAAATGGGGTTTCGAGGTCGCCACTGTCGACGCACTTGTGAGCGAGGCAGGTGACAGCCACGCAATCAATGCCATTGCCGAGGACGTCGAGAGGCGACAGGTTGGCCGTCGGGTCATCAATTACCGAATGCGGGACTGGCTGATCTCCCGACAACGGTATTGGGGCGCCCCAATCCCGATCATCCACTGCAGCGAATGCGGAGAGGTGCCGGTTCCCGAGGATCAACTTCCGGTTGAGCTGCCCGCAATGGTCGACTTCATGCCAGACGGCACGGGCCGGTCACCTCTGGCGCGCGATGCCAACTGGGTTCGAACAACCTGCCCGACCTGCGGCGCCGAGGCCCGGCGCGAGACCGACACCATGGGTGGCTTTGCCTGCTCGTCGTGGTATTTCCTGCGATTCGCAAGTCCGGGCTACCACGAAGGTCCGTTCCGTCCCGAAGACGTGGCAACGTGGTTGCCCGTAGACCAGTATGTCGGTGGCGCCGAACACGCCGTCCTCCATCTTTTGTATGCCCGGTTCTGGACCCATGTCCTCCATGATGCCGGTCTCCTACCGTTCGCCGAACCGTTCGCGCGCCTGAAGAACCAAGGCATGCTCGTCGTGCGCACACCGCATCGACGCTCATCAGATCCGAACGCCACCGAGGGTTGGGTGCCCATCACATCCGCCGAGGCGTCCACCCTGCCTCCTGAGGAAGTGATCTTCCGTGCCGCAAAGATGTCGAAGTCGCTCCGGAACGTGATCACCCCGGACGAGATGGTCGGGAAGTACGGCGCCGATAGCCTCCGGCTCTACGAGTTGTTCATGGCGCCTTTCGATCAGGAAGTCGAATGGAGCGAGGACGGCATCAACGGCGCCCGACGCTTCCTTGGTCGCGTCTGGGACCTTGTGATCAAGTGGGATCTGGCACATCAGTCAGACGCCACGATCACCTACGACACCTCAGACGACGCAATCCGTCGCTTGCGACACAAGACTGTCGCTCGGGTGACACGCGATCTCGAACGCTTCCGGTTCAATACGATGGTGGCCGCGCTCATGGAGTTCGCGAATGCCCTGGGTGAACGCTTCCGCGGCAATTCCTGGCGGACGCCGGAGTTTGCCGAGGCGATTGAAACGCTTGTCAGGTTGCTCGCCCCCGCCTCGCCATTCATGACCGAGTCCCTGTGGCAGCACACCGGGGGGTTCGGACGGGCGCCAAGGACGTCCTTCGCCAGTGGCGCTGCTGGGGACCCATTTGACGCAACCGGACCCGGAAGCATCCATCAGCAGGATTGGCCATCATGGGAGGACGCGCTTGCGCAGGACGAGACCTCAACGGTTGTCATCCAAGTGAACGGCAAGGTCCGTGATCGGTTTGATGTCCCGGTCGGGACCGAGGAAAGCGATGTCCGCTCCCAGGCCCTCGCTCGCCCCCGCATCCAGGAGCTAGTTCCAGATCCTGATGGATGTCGCTACCATTACGTGACGGGGCGCCTCCTGAATATCGTCACTACGGGTACCAAAGGGCACTGAGACCGCTGATGTCCTACGTCTCAACACCACTCGCCTACAATCAGTCACCTCCCTCAGACCGAGGTGAGCAGGTGCCAATTCGGAAAACCGGCACCTTCGCGTGGGGTTCTAGTCGCGTTAGTCTCCTGGTGCGGAGACGAGCGATTTGGATCGGGTTAGTAGTCCTGACCAGCGTGCTCGCTCCGTGTCATCCGCCAGACGCTGGCCTGGCGAGCGCGACTGACACGTGGCAGAACGTATTCGTCTGCCCGACGTGGCTGCTGCCCTAGGGTCCTTGACCGTACGGATTTTCCGGATATCCCCTTCATGACACGCACAGCTTCACCCATCCATTACTCGTGGGTCGTTGCCGCAGTCACCCTCCTCATCCTCGTCGTTTCCGCCGGAATCAGGTCCATTCCTGGCGTACTCATGCTGCCGTTCGAGACCGAGTTCGGGTGGGACCGTGCGACGATCTCCATGGCCGCATCGGTCAACCTCTTCCTCTACGGCATGGTCGGACCGTTCGGCGCATCAATTGCCGAGCGCGTTGGCATCCGTCAGACGACAACAGGCGCCCTCTTGGTGATCTTGGTCGGGCTCGTCATCACCCCATGGATTTCTCAACCATGGCACTTGGTGGTTCTCTGGGGTGGGCTTGTCGGCATTTCCGCGGGGATGATGGCCGGATGGCTCGGAGCCGTGGTGGCAAGCCGGTGGTTCGTTGCACGCCGGGGTGTCGTGACAGGCGTGTTCTCGGCGAATTCGGCCGCCGGACAGCTTGTCTTCCTGCCCGTGCTCGCCGCAGTGACACACATTTGGGGCTGGCGTACCGCGACAGGCATCTGCGCGGCGGTCATCGCGCTCGTCGCCCCACTAACGTGGCGCTTCCTGCGTGACTGGCCGAGCGATGTCGGGTCGACTGCCTACGGATCCAGCGAAGCCGACGTTCCTGCTGCCAGGCCTCGACCAGCCGGTAATCCATTCTCCGGTGCCATCGCGACCCTTGTGGATGTTGCGCGCTACCCGACGTTCTGGCTTCTGGCCTCGACCTTTTTCATCTGCGGTGCCAGTACAAACGGGCTAATCGGCACGCACCTCATTTCGGCCTCGCACGACCACGGCATCCAGGAAGTCACCGCGGCGAGCATGCTCGCCTTTATCGGAATCTTTGACTTGATCGGGACGACCGGATCGGGATGGCTTACCGACAGGTTCCAAAGCCGGACCCTGCTTACGTGGTACTACGGTCTCAGGGGCATTTCTCTGATCCTCCTGCCTATGGCATACGATGCCGGGACATTTGGACTTGGCGCCTTCATTGTCTTCTACGGCCTCGACTGGGTCGCAACCGTCCCCCCTACGATCCGGTTGGCAGCAGACCACTTTGGCCGAGCCCGGGTTGGCACGGTCTTCGCGTGGGTTCTGGCGTCACACCAACTCGGTGCCGCAGCGATTGCCTACCTCGCTGGGGCATTGCGCGTCGCGTACGGAGACTACGAATCGGCGTTCTGGATGTCCGGCGCCCTCTGCATAGTGGCCGCGGTCCTCACCCGAATGATCCGACGGTCTCCAGATCTGACACTTCCCGCGGTAGTAGTTGCCACCCCCCTGACCGCTGGTGCAAGACCTGCCTGAGCGCCACTTGGGGCCTCACCAATATCCTCGGTCAGGTACAGCGCGCCAACCCAGAGGCCGCACGCGTGCCGGTGAAACACGAGCGAAAAGAGCACCCCACCAACCACGAGCCCGACGACGAGCGGCAGGATTGGCGCCCGCTCAAATACTGCACCCCACCAAATCCCGATTGTTGCGAGAATCGTGGTCGCCACTAGGTTGATCGCCATTCCGCCAGACACTTCACCTGTTCGCGTCTCGATTGGGGCGTGACAAGCGGGACACGACCCGACAAGGGTGAACCAGGTCGCACTGATGTGCCCGCGCCCACAGCGGGGGCAGCGCAAGGCAAGACCCCGAAGCAGCAGCCTGAGTGGAACGTTCATGAGTCAATTATGCGGGCATCCGAGGTTGCCCCATCAGCCTACGGAACCAGAACTGCACCGGCGAGGGCACCACGGGGGCGCATCAAGGTGCCCCGGTAGCGGACCAGCACGAGCGAAAGAAGCGTGCCCACAACCCCGAGCATCGTGAAAGCGGTGACTGGGTCGGTGGCGTCAATCAACCGCCCCACCAACGGCGTCGTCAAGCCGGAACTCTCCTGGCCTATGAAATAGTACATACCAAGCACTGTTGATCGACGATGGGCAGGAATCGCGTCTGCAAACAGGGATTCCAGCACCGGCAGACGGGTATTCATCGAAAGCCCATACAACAGGAGCACCACGATCATCCCGACCCCGTATGGAACGTACGTCAACGCCAGGATAAGCGGACCGACCGACGCGGTCACGGCAATAAGCACAGGTGCCCGCCCGAACCGGTCAGAAAGTGCACCACCAACCGGGGCGGAGATGATCCCAATCCCGGCGAGAAGTGAAATCGACAGTCCTGCAAGGTCACTTGGGACGTGATGCTGATCGACAAGGAAGAATGGGATGTAGGCGAACATCGACGCCGTCAAGAGCTGTTCGCCAAGCGCCACGAACACCAACGGCCCGATCCCACGGAGCGACGCGAGCGCACTCCCCTGATCAGCGCGTTCCTGTTCCGTCGGCGGTCGCTCAGTCGTGGCGACACGCGCGGTCGTGATCAGCATCATCACGCCCGCGACCAGCGGCGCCACACTCAAGGCCACGAACGAATAGCGCCAGCTCCCGGAATAGCGGGCAACCGCGATCGCCAACACGGGAGTGAGCAAGAACGCCAACGACCCCCCGATGACGTGGGTGCCAAGTGCCCTTCCACGGGCTGCGGAGACAAAGGTCGCCGACAGGTACGTCGACGCAGGCGCATGGTAGGTCGACGCAAGGATGCCCATCAGGACGAGACAGCCGACCAGTGACCAGAAATCCTGGGTAAGGGAGATGGCAACGCAAAGCAGTCCAGCACCAATCAGACCCACTGCGATCACGAGACGTTTGCTCATGTGGTCTGCGAGCGCCGACACCGGCAACTGAGCCAACCCAAGCGCTAGCCCTTGCGCCGAAAGCAGGAGCCCTGCCTGCGTGTAGTCAAGGTTGAAATCTTCCCGCAATAGCGGAAGCAGCGGTTGCAGTCCACCGGTCCCGACGTGATGCGCGAGATGGGCAAACATGAACGTCGGCAGCACCATCCACGAAACGACCCGGGACGTGATCGCGGGGACCACGGTCTGCGTGCCAGACCCGACCTCGGATAATCTGCCCTCGCCACCAACCACTCTAGGGCTTGACGAACCAATGTCATCTTCAGCCAAACGGGATTCGGGATCGGTCTTCACGGCGCGATGGTATCCGCACCACGCCCAGGATGAGCGCAGAAAAGACCGGGCTACAATCCGCGAGTGAGACCTACATGACAACACCGGGGGCAGGGACCAGGACCGTCGTTGCGGTCATCGCGGGAACCTTCCTGATCATGTTCGCGGTATCCCCAATTTCGATCGTGCTGCCGACGTTGGCGGCGGAACTCGGGATTGACCTCGCCGAGGCGAGTTGGATCATGACGGCTTATCTGGTGCCGTTGACAGCGTGCCTGCTGCCGTCCGGTCGACTAGGCGACCAGTTCGGTCACACACGGATCTTCTTCTGGGGCCTGGTGCTCTCAACGTGCGCAGCAATCGCCGGGTCACTCGCACCACATTGGTACCTGCTGCTGATTGCCCGCGCAGTGCAAGGTGTCGGCGCAGCCCTTGTCTCAGCAAACTGTTACCCGATCATCACGGCAACGGTTGCGTCCAACCAGCGTGGTCGGGGTGTTGGGATTGCGACCATGGCATCTTCCCTGGGGTCGATGGCTGGAACGGCATTGGGGCCCCTCTTTGTCTCACCGCTGACATGGCGGTGGGCGTTCGCAACCGCGGCGGCGGCCGGATGCATCGCAATCGCTGTCGCGTGGCCGACAGTTGCATCACCAATTCCCGAACCGGCTGGCGCGACGCCCCGCCGCAACCGAACCGACTGGCCGGGGGCAATCCTCCTCCTGCTCACATTGATCGTGGCGTCGCTGTCACTCAACCACTTCCATGACGGCCCGGAAACTTTTGCCGACGGGTGGCGATGGCACCTGCCGATGCACGGGGTCACCGCGGCCCTATTCCTGATGTTCGTGTTGATCGAACAGCGGGTGCCGGAGCCCCTCATACGGTTCAGCCAGTTCCGCAACATCCGGTTCTCGACCGCGATGGTGGCGAACGGTGTCCTCCACATGACCATGATGATGACCATCTTCAGCATGCCATTCCTCATGCAGAGGGGTCTGGGCATGTCGGCCGTGACGACAGCCGGGCTTGTGGCAACCATGCAGGCCGTCACCGTCGCCATGACCCTCATCGGAGGCTGGTTGTATGACCGCACCCGTTCGCCATGGCTGTGCGTCGTCGGTCTGAGTTGCGTGGCAGGAGGTCTCACAATCCTTGGGCTCGACCCAAGTGGCATGGACATCGTGACTCTATTCATCCTGAGCGTGGTCATGGGCTTTGGCTCCGGGATCTTCCTCACGACGAACAACACCCGCATCATGAGCGCCCTTTCGCCGGAATACCGAGGGTTTGCGTCGGGAATGCTCGAGACCACCAGGCAGTACGGCCACACGCTCGGCGTTGCGGTCGCCACGATTGGCCTGTCCGGTGTCATAGGAGGGGCGGTGACATCCGAAATGAACCCTGCAGTCCTCGAGGGATTCGCACTTTCAGCTGCCGTGACAGCCGCGATAACCTGGGTAGGTGTCGCGCTAGCGGCGTACCCCATTTGGTCACGGTCGGCACGAATCTCGGACAGCAGCGATGTCATTGATCCGTCGCCCTTGGGTCTCGCGGTTGCACGCAGGACCGAACGGGGCTAGCCCGGCCCGGTGAACATAATCACCGGAGGGGACGGGGAATGACTATTCGGTTTCCGGTAGAAGCCCGCTCCCGCCTCCGTGAGACCGCACAAACTTATGCCAGGGAGGTGCGCTCATTTTCACCAGTCTCGCAGAACTTCCTTATCGCGTCGTCACTTGGCGGGATCAATGCCGGCGTCTCGAGCGTCTTGCTGAACCTCTATATCCTGTCCCTCGGCAATGCAGAGGGTTACCTCGGAAGGTTGCTTAGCCTCGGGTCACTTGGAGCTGCAACGGGCGCACTCGTCGGCGCCCAAATTGCGGACCGATGGAGTTCCTGGGTCGCGTTGATGCTCGGAACCGTCGTCGCCGGATCTGGCCTTCTCATAGTGCTCATACCCGGGCTTGACCTCTTCCTGCCAGTCGGGACCTTTCTGGGGGGGCTCGGGGCGGTGACGGTCTATCTGGCCGTTCCGCCGTTTCTTGCCAGCCACTCCGAACCATCGAACCGCCCGTACTTGTTCGGGATCGCAGGTGCGAGCTATGTAGTAAGTACAGCCATCGGAAGCATCCTGGGAGGGTTCCTGCCGGCGATACTCAGGGACGCGTTCCCGGGGACATCCCAACCAGGCATCTACCGCCTATCGCTTGCATTCGGCATCGCGTGCTCGGCAATCGGCGTCCCCTTCATTTGGCGCGCGAGGCCAAACGGATCAGGATCGCGCGGGAACGATGACATGGGATCGGATCACGAGCCTGAATCGCGAATGGCAGGCATCCCAATCGCCCTCGACAAGGTTTCGTGGGCTTCAGTCATTCGCGATCCCATCGTGCGTCGTACGCTCGCCCGCTTTGTGCTGACAGATGGACTGATCCGCCTCGGGGGAAACCTGATCGTACCGTTCTTCAGCGTGTATTTCGTTCGCGAACTCGGGGCGTCGGAGGCCTGGTTCGGGACGCTTCGCGTCGTTGAACGGTCGATCGAAGTGATCGCGATGCTTGCAATCGCACCCGTAGCCGCGAGGTTCGGGCCAGTTGCAACGATTGCACTTTCGCAGCTGGCCTCGGTCCCGATGCTGCTCGGGCTCGGGTTCGCTCCTAACCTGGGCGTCGCTTCCGGGATATTCCTGATCCGTGGCACGCTGATGGAGATGACCGTTCCACTGCGCGACAACTTCATGATGGACCGCCTGCCACCGGGATCCAGGGCGACGGTCAGTGCCGCCGTCCTTCTCTTCGGCTACGCAATCGCATTCTTCAGCGTCCGCGTCGGAGGCCAGATGGTCCAATCCGGCCACCGAGACTACACCTACATGATCGCTGGCGCACTCTACACCATTAGTGCCGTGCTCTTCTTCAGGCTTTTCCGCGACCATTCGCGCGAATAAACACAGGTCGCCTGACATCAAGGCCCACCCAACGCAGGTACGATCCAATCGCATCAGGGATACAAAAGGTATATGCTGCGGCCTATAATCACCGTGGGCGTAATCTGGTCACGAAGGTCACGATGAGCGCATTCACGTGGCCCGCTCCGGATGGGCGATCATCGCGTACACGCCTTTCAAATCCACCTATGGACCAATGAACTAGCCCCAGAGGACTGAACCGGAATGGTCGGTGCATCGAACGACCCCACGGAACCGATCGATATTCGCTACGACAACTCGAACGCCCGTCTGGAGATTGACTGGGCTGACGGGATCACCAGCGTCTATCGCTATGAGTTCCTCAGGTGGGAATGTCCGTGCGCCCACTGTGCCGGCGAAATGGGCATCCCCGGGCAACTTCAGTTCCTAACCGAATTGGCCCCGGAACAGTACGTGCTTGCAGGCATCCAGGTTGTCGGTCATTACGCTGTGCGACCAACATGGTCCGACGGTCATGACACAGGTATTTATGCCTTCGCGCGCCTCCGCCGGATTTCAGACCGGGCGAGGGACGACCTTAAGTCTGATCGACCCGCCGGCACCAAAGAGCCAGTCAAGGGTCCGGCGTGATGGAACGCCAGTTTCGCGCGTCTTCGTCGGTCAATTGGTATGTCGCGCTGCTGACGTTTGATGCCATCGCCCTAGTGTGGGATGCCTTCAATCGCTATCAGGATGGGGCGACTTTCACACCAATCCTCTGGATATCGGTTGCCATCGTCTGCGCCGTCACCGGTGCAAACCTCTACCTGCGCTGGGGACGTTCACGATGCAGGCTGAACACCGTCGGCATGGAACTTGAGGTTGACGGCGTGGCCCGGGAAATCCGTTGGGCTGACGTCGCCGGTATTCGCGAGTTTCGTGGCCCTGCATTAGGCCTCCATGACCAAGGCCTGCTGGTGGGACCTTTCCTCCCCGTTGGGATGCTTGCCGGGGAGCGGGTCCTGGAAATCATTCACCGACCCGGCCAGCGCACATTAATAAGGGATTCACTGATTGAAGGGTATGGCGCCCTTCGTGGCGACGTGCTTCGATTCTGCCGGGACGCCGAAGTCAACATGAACGCTCGCTACTGGCGGGTTGAGTGACCCGCCAAAAACGACCATTCCTTGGTACTTGCGATCAAGCACGGTACGAAACTTCCCGTTCAAATGGGAAAAGGGGCTGGCGACGATGCGCAAAGACAAATGAGTTGAGGTCCGCCGATGTGACACCGGCGGTGTTCGCGAGGATCACTTCCGACGCGATTGGCTGGTAAGCCGGTCTCGGCGAAACGACTCCCTTCGCCACGATGATCTGCTTCAGTTCGGGACGCACCCCGCACGAATACATCTGTTCGATGCTCGTGTTGCCGATCCGGTGGCTCGTGAGGACGAGGGTCACGCCACCTGCAAGTTCGAGGACACCTGTCGCGCCGCCATCGAAGAAGCGCTGGCCACCATGCGTGGGCCGCCAATCCTCAAAGACCCCGTCGGTGATCGCACGCACCGTCCCAGTGACCCGCACGGGTTTGCCGTGGCGCCGATCTGTCTTGCCACCGACCGAAAGGGTCACCTGCGCCCCAGGCCCGACCTCCATGCATGCAGCGACGGCCTCGGGGTCATACAAGGTCTGGAGATAGTTCTTCACACCTTGCTTCAGGGCAATCTCAAGCAAAAACGTCGAGTCTGCCGGTCCGCCACCACCAATGTTGTCGCCAACATCCATGATCACAACCGGTCCGGGAACCGACGCCGCATGTGCGATGGCATCCTCAGGCGAATAGACATCGCCGACAAATGCCTCCCGGTTCTCCCAAGCTCGAGCGGCCATCCACTTCGAGCCACGCTCCGCAAGTTCGCGGTCCCCATCGGAAATGGCCAGGAATGCCATTCCCATTTCCTCAACGTCGGCATACGGGTACCCCTCGGCCGCACTGGCAGAAAGCATCCCCGGCCAGCCTTCCACGGTATCAACATCAGCAACCACTGAAGCCATCGGCTCCTCGCCGGTGTATTGCTTGATGATGTTGATCACCATTGGTGGTGTCTCAAGGTGCTGAACCGGACGGATTTCACCCCGGATTGTTCGAAGGATCAGGTTGGCGCACTCCCGTGCCCGTACCCGGGAATCGATGTGCGGGTTTGTCCGGTAGATCGTAGTGATCGTCGTGGCATCGATCATCTTGTGGGTGATGTTGCCGTGCATGTCCAACGCCATGCCGACAGGCACGTCCGGGCCGACGACGGCGCGCACACGTGACGCGACCTCTCCATCTGCATCCGGGAAACCCTCGGCAACTGCTGCTCCATGCTGGGCAAGGAGGACCCCATCCCAGGGCCCATGCTTCTGAAGCAGGTCGATGATTTCTCCAACAATCCGCCCGAACGCGTCCGACGTGATCTGGGCACAAGGTCCAGTAGTGGTGTATAGCAACGGGACAACTGTGACCCCCGGTTCGCTCCCGACCTCAAGGAAACCCGCGACGGTGGTCTGGGCTGTGGCATGGACCGCAAGGATTTCATCTCCCCGCAGGATGCCGTCAGCTTCAAAGCTCTCATATCGCGCGGGCACGTCCGAGAACGTGTTCGTCTCATGCGCAATGCCTACCAGCGCGAGGCGGATTGGACGGACTTCGGCCGGAACACTCGTAGTCACGCAAACCTCCAACGTCGAAACGGTACGGATCACGGGCGCCACCACGGTCCCTGCACTTGAATGCAAGCGCGCATGGCCTTGATGGGGCACACTGCACTTGGCTATGGCCGTTCTGCGACGGTGAGTACGGTATCCGACAACAAAGATGCGTGCCGGACACCGCTCCCCTCAGTCAAGTGTCTTGAAACTACACCCGACTGGAAAGTTCACCAGGGTTGGGAAAGCGCCCACTGTGCTTCTTGGAAAAGAGAACCTCGGAACCGCGTCGAACCTCGAACACGCCACCGCTACCGGGGATCAGCCGAACCGGGTTTGGCATCCCCGCCTGCTTGAACTCAGCCGCCAGACCGGCGGCTCGCTTGTCATACCCTCAAGATGTGCAATATTCAATCGTGATCTCGACATTTTCGGTCATGGGAACTCCCTTTCACGCGGTGCAAATGATCCTGACCACGCGTTTCCGGATCGGAACCGCGATGCCCAACCGGGCGCGCCGCCATTCTGCCACACTTCCGCGAAATCACGGACCGGTCGCCATCCCGGTTCATGCCTGGAGACACCGTGATGAATGATGGGTCCGACTTGCGTGCCCTCCAGGACCGTGCAGGCGAACGCATCGCCGGTGATGAAGGATGGCAGTCACGTTCCAATGCGGACGCAACTACCATGGGCATCTTTCTTGACCACATGCTTGCGCGCACGGATGCCGTCATCGAGGCATGCTTCAGCGGGCAAACTATTGGAAGCCCGTCCCGTAGCCCGAACGATCTTGCAGACGAACTTGCCGGCGACGCACGCCTGCTTCTCCGCGACCTTTGCGAGGGTTGGGCGGAAGTTGCCTTCGCGCCTCCTTCGTTCCACCACCATGCCGGCACCGTACTGTTCCCCGAAGTTTCCGATCTGGATGACTGGCTTTCGGCGCTCAACACCAGAATGCAACTGACTGGACCGTGATGGACATGCGTCGGCGACTCACCTATCTCGCGGTCGTGCTCATCACCATCTCAATCGTAATTGCGGTCATCGTGCCTCGGATGCGTGGGTCTGAGGCATCCCGGCCAGACCCCGCCGCCTCTGGCCCGTGGTTCGACATCGCGTTCACCACCCCCGCAGAAACCGACCAGCCGGGGACGCATCACGGAGGCATTGACACCCGACTCGTGTCCCTCATCGACGGCGCACAGCGAACGGTCGATATAGCGGCCTATGACTTCGATCTGATGAACGTCGCCGAGGCAATGGCCCGTGCCTCCGGTCGTGGAGTTCGGGTCCGGATGGTGACGGATTCAGACACTGTTGCCAACGTCAAGGATGAACACGTCCAGGCCGCCCTCAGAACGGTCCGAAGCGCGAAAGTGACAATCGTCGAAGACAACCGACGAGCCATCATGCACCACAAGTTCGCGGTCGTCGACGAGGCCATTGTCCTCACCGGGTCATGGAATTTCACCGACGGGGATACCTACCGCCTGAACAACAACGCCGTGATCTTCAGGAACGCACAACTCGCCGAGAACTTCACTCACGAATTCGAGGAAATGTTCGTGAAGAAACACTTCGGGCCAACGAAGTCAAAAGTCGTTCCAAACCCTCAAATCACCATCGGAACTTCGACGATTGAGACGTACTTTGCCTCTGAGAACGACCCGTCGCAGCCCCTGACCCGTCGGATCAACGCCTCGACATCGCGGATTGACTTCCTCGCCTTTTCGTTCACCCACGATGGCTTGGGTGCCGCGCTGATCTCGCGCAAACGTGCCGGCATCCCCGTACGGGGCGTCTTTGAAAAGACCGGGTCGGAAACCCGTTTCGCGGAATACGCTCATCTGAGAGACGCGGGGGCCGAGGTCTATCAGGATGGCAACCGTTACGTCATGCACCACAAGGTTTTTGTGATTGACGGCACGACAACAGCGTTCGGGTCCTTCAACTTCTCCGACAACGCCTCGACGGACAACGACGAAAACTTGATAATCGTGGACGACCCAGTGTTCGCAAAGGCCTTCACCGCCGAAGTGGATCGGGTCGTCGCCGTGGCACGCAAAGCGTCCGGTCGCTGACCAATGTCAGTCATCGGTATACCCCCGGTTCCCGTGCGACGCGTCGGGCGCCGGGCCGCTCTCGCGGCGGGGTTGGCAACCATTGCGGCGAGCGCCTCCTGCGCGAGTCCGCCTAGCCCCATCGTCATCGCGATCACTGGACGCTCGCTCGCAATGGCCTCGATCTTTCTCTTGATGCGCCCCGTTGAGGCCGTTACGCGGCTCCTGGATCGCCAATCAGCGCTTCCGACGCGCCCGACGGTTGCACTCAGGCAAGTGGCCTCCATCAAGGAAGTAATGGATCTCGCATCCCGTCGTGAAGTCCAAGGCGCCGTGATACCCGAAGGTGCCACGCGTCCAGACCGCGCACGCGAATGGGTTCAGTCTGACGCCGACTTGCCAAGACCTTGGCCCCCGACCGGAAGCCTCGTTGGAGACCCTGTAGGGGACGAGGTACCCCTGACCCTTGTGATCCGACAGTCTGTGATGAACGAAGCGATCAACCGTGACGGGTCCTGGACCGGGGCCAAGCGGATGCCAGTCTTTGGACACGTCGCACCACCAGCCGGCGCGCCGACCACAATTGTCATCAAGGACATCGTGCCCGACATCACATCTGTCGTCCCCGTCAGGTTCGGTGACCTCCCGCTTGGCGACCCGAACCGTTGGGTTGCGTTCCCGTCTGATGAATCAATCGTCACCGCCATCGTCGATGACCGATGTGACGTTGCCCTGCTCAATCCCGAAGCCATCGCGATTGCCCGAAACGTCGCACCAGTAGGCTTCGAGATAGGGATTCACCCCTCACACCCGGATGGGTGGGCACACAACGCGTGTCCCGTCCTCATTGGGAATGAACTTCCGGAGCCGCTTGGGCAATGGCTACGCGCACTGCGCGAAGGCCTTCGCGGACCTGCATCCACTGATCTCTATCGGCTTGCGTTCCCGGAACGAGACCCGTTGACCCTTGCTGTCGCCGCAAGGGTCGCAACCAGGCCGAAGTAACGCGATGGCGTCACTAGGCCGTCCTGAAAAACACGCCTCACGAACCGGGAACGAGATCCTTCCGGGGAAACAGTGGAGTGGGCGTTCCAACGGTCACTTCGGCGGGAAATGCGCCCCACTCCACGTTATCTGTCCAAGCACCGGGACGCAGGGGGGGCAGGCCGAGTTGCTCCTGCATCGTCGCGCATGCCGACGGCATGAACGGCGTCAACCAGATTGACAAGTTGCGCAAGGCCTCAGCCGTTCCGTGAAGAACCGTGTCCAGTCTGGCAGCCTGTGCTTCGTCACGGGCGAGTTTCCAAGGCTGATTCTCGTCAACGTACTGGTTGGCCCGTTTGACAAGCGCCCACACCGCATCGAGTGCCCCATCGAAGTCCCAGGTCTCTAGACACGCTCGCGCGCCTGCACCGGCACGCACCGCAACGTCTCGCAGATCAGCATCGCGTGCCTCAGACGGGCCTGAAGGTGTTGGAACGACACCGCCACGGTACCGGCCGATCATGCTCACCGTGCGGTTGAGTAGGTTTCCGAGGTCATTTGCCAAGTCACTGGTGTACCGCGTGCGGAGATTGGCGCGATTGAAGTCGCCGTCCCGGTCGAACGACACATCGCGGAGGACGTAGTAGCGGATCGCATCCGCTCCCCACTCCTCCACCAGCTCCACGGGATCGATCGTGTTTCCCGTCGTCTTGGAGATGCGTTGCCCCTCCAGGGTCATGAACCCATGAACAGCCACCTGCCGGGGAACCGGCACACCGGCCGCCATCAGCATGGCCGGCCAGTAGACGCAATGGAACCTTGTGATGTCCTTGCCAATGACATGGGTATCAGCGGGCCACCAATGTTCAACCCGGCCCGGGTCATCCGGAAAGCCGGCCGCCGTGAGGTAATTCGTCAGGGCATCGAACCACACGTAGAGGACGTGATCAGGGTCGCCAGGGACGGCAATCCCCCATGGCTTGCCGTCGACCACGCGGGCACTTCGCACCGGGCGTGATACCGAAAAATCCCGAAGTCCACGCTGCAGGAGGCTCCTGATCTCGCTCGCCCATATTTGGGGGACGATGAAGTCGGGATGCGCGTCGAGATGCGCGAGCAGACGATCCGTGTACCTCGACAGGGCGAAGAAGTAGTTCTCCTCCTCCAGATACTCGGCGGTGATGGACTGATGGTTCGGGCAGCAACCGGTCGGCGTCAGGTCGGCTACCTCGTAAAACGTGTTGCAGTTATGGCAGTAATACCCGGTGTAGAGACCCTTGTACACATCGCCGGCCTCAAGTGCCCGGCGGAACAGTTCCTGCGACGCCCTTGCGTGATCTTGGTCAACCGCCGTACGGATGAACCGGTCCGGCGACACCGCGACACTCGCCCAGGTACGACGGAACGTGGCGTCCATGTGATCGACCCACTCGCGCACGCCCATGGCATTGGCGTCGGCGGCCTTCGGGACGTGCTGGCTGTTCTCATCCAGACCCATGCAGAAGAAGGTCTCATCCCCGCGCAACCGGTGGTACCTGGCAATCACATCAGCGGCAATCTTCTCGTAGGAATGGCCGATGTGTGGCGCCGCATTCGGGTAGTCGATCGCGGTGGTGATGTAGTACTTCATTGCAACTCCAGAAGGGCAGTCACCAGGCTCGGCGGCGTGATCAGCCCGTTAGTGGCATCGTGATGGTCAATGATGGTGACCATGACCCGCCACCCCGAGAGAGCCATATTGTCGCTATCCGGGAAATGGGACGACCCGGCGGGATACCCGTCGGGTCGCGTTTGCGTTAGTCCAGCGTCAAGATTCAAGCCTGGAAGTCGAGTAACCGCTTCGCGCCGCGCGTTTCCAGGCGGTCTGCCTGAGTTATCGAGCTTGAGTACGGCGTGTTGTCCTGGCCCCGCGCAAGCGTGGTGAGAATTTCAGGTGACACCTGAACCGCCCGCGTGATTGCAGCGATCTTGGAAGCGAACCCACCGGGCCCACCGAGGACATTCTCGACCGCAGTCGGGTTCGTCGCAAGCGCGTCTCTGAGCTTCGCCTCGCTGAGCTGCAATGCACCGTTGGCGCCCGATGCAAGCCCGAGTGACTCAAGGGACGACTTCAATCCGTCAGCCGCGCCCTGCAACCGGCTAGCAAGCCCCGGGGAAAGAAGGGAGGGGTTGGCAGCCAAATTTTCCAGGAAGGCGTTGAATTTGCCTGCCAAGTCACGGGTCGCATCTACCACCGCAGTGATGTCCGGTGAAACTCCAACGGAAATCGTCACTGCCGATGTGGTTGCTCCCTGCAAATACAGCTGAACTCGTCCCGTAGTCGATGACGAATTTGCCAAGTCCAGTTGAACGACGTTGCTCGTCGAAGTCTGTTGCGATCCATTCAAGGTGTATGAAGAATCACGCGCAGCGGTCGTTGTCGTGAAACCGAGGACGTTTGAGATATTCCCACCAGTCGTAAAGGTGGCGGAGCTCCCGGTAGAAGTGTGCGTGAGCGCCAGCGTGGAGGTGCCGCCTGTCGACACGACTTGCGCACCGACCGAAATGCCCGCAGCATTCACCGCGGTCGCGATTGCCTGAAGCACGCCCAGGTTGGATGTGACCGCTGAAAAGTCCGGGGTGATCGTTGTCGTTGTGCCGCCGGTTGTGATCGTCATGCTCGTCGACCCGGTGATCGGGGACGTGTTGGTGTCGGTGTCGACAACCCCGCCGCTCGTCGACGTCTGACCGGCCGCCGTTTGTGAGACGGTGACTGTGTACGTCGCCACCCGGGCTTGATCAGCAACCGATGCCAGAACCCCGCCACCATTTCCGGAAATCGCAACCTTCCGTGCGCTAAACACCCCGCTTGGCGTGGTGCTCGCCGACGACCCCGAATTGGAACGGCTGCCGCTTGTCCCGGCCATGCGGGAAGAAGCGCCAGACAGCAGCTTCGACGCAGACACGCCCAATTCCCGAAGCTGGTTCAGGACGTCAGGAACCACGTTCTTCAGTGCACCGGTCGCGACGTTCGTGAGGTGGTCAACCGACACCATCACTCCGTCCCCGAGACCGAGCTGATCGGTGGTCTTCAGGATCGACTGAGCCTCTTGGCGGTCAACCAGGGAATTCCTCATTGCGGGCGAGGGAATGCGGTTGCCCGGGACAAAGGGGTTCCCCACACCCGCATACCTCGTGTTGCCCACGAGCGAACGATTGCTGCTCGGCTGACCGGTAGACGGCATCTTGCTTTACCTCACGTGGTTGGAGTTGTACCTTGGCAATGGCCCACCGGCATCGGTCACCCGGCGGATTTTCCCTATCGGACCCGGCCATCTACCATCAATGGAGTGGTCTCACGCACCGGCAAAAGCGTTGAAACGAGAGCCGCACGCTCCTTCCAACATCTGGCAACGTGAATGACACCACTTCCCGACGCCGCATGGCGCATTTCCCGAGACGTGGCACGCCACCTCGGCCTTGGTGATATCCAGGACCTTGTTCTGGCCCCGGGCGGCCGCCTCAACCAGAACCTCGTGGCGACAACCCCGCGCGGACGCTACTTCCTGAAGGGTTCGCGATACCCGGACCTCGAAACCATTCGGAAAGAACACCAGGTCATCGCGTTCGTCGCAACCCACAACATCCCCGTCGTCAAGCCCATCGCAGACCGAGCCGGTGAGACTGCCACCCGTGCCGGCAACCGCTGGTGGGTGACCTACCCATGGATCGAGGGGACCCAACTTGACACGGATGGCGTCAGTCCGACAACAGCCCGAATGATCGGTCTCACTTTGGGTGCCGTGCATCGGGTCCTAGCCCAAATGCCCGGCCCGGCTAGCACATCGCTACCTCGGCGACCACTCCTCAACGCCACCGAGGCACGGATGAGCGAGGTTGAGAGGGCAATTTCACGCACCCCGAACCCATCTGCGTTTGATCAGCACGTCCTTGCGAGCATTGCCTACCGTCGCACCCTCATGGGCAGGGACCGTTCATCACACGAAGGGTTTGCGTCGCTTCCAACCCAGGTGCTCCATGGAGATTTCCACCTGGGAAACCTCCTGATGAATCGAGCCTCACGCTCTGGGCAAGCCTCGATTGCCGCCATCGTCGACTGGGAACTCACTTGTTGGGGCCCGCGGATTTGGGAAGTCGCACGGTCAGCCGACCTGATCATTGACCTCGCGACAGATCTGGAAAAAGGTTGGCCATGCCTGCGCGAGTACCTCTCGGCGTACTTGCAAGAGGCACCGCTCACACCCCCGGAAGCAACCCAGCTTGCCCCGTTCTATCGAGCCTCAAGGGTGCAGTCGCTGTGGGTGATCGAGGAACACTACCGTCGTGGTCACGCCCCGACCGACGAGATTGCGATCGACGACGTCGCCGCGCTCGACTGGTGGTATCGCAATGGCGAAGCCGTGGGCACGTTCGCGAGCGAACTCGTCCGATCAACCAAATCCATTCGGCCAATCTTGACGTGACCGCGTTGCCAGACTAGCCACCATTCCTGGGGAAATGGTTCGAGGGGTCACCCCTTGTGATGGGTCACCGTCACGGTCGTCGTGATCCCGCCTCGCACATTGAACGCACCGACAACAGTGATCCGACGTGGGTCAAGTGCAGCGATCAGGTCATCTGCAATCTGGTTTGTGACCGCCTCGTGAAATCCCCCTTCATCTCTGTAGGTCCACAGGTACAGCTTGAGGGACTTGAGTTCGATGCACCGCTGATCCGGCACGTATGTAATTGTGATCGTGGCGAAATCCGGCTGACCCGTCATCGGGCAGACATTGGTGAACTCAGGGCAGACGCACTGGATCTCAAAGTCTCGACCTGGATTGGGGTTCGGGAACGTCTGGATCTCTCTTGAGGCTTGCGTTGACATCTTGGTGACAGTGTAACGCCGTGCTGCCTGATGCCAAGTTGCTGCAAGTACGCCAAATGGCGCCCCGGTATCCGCCAGATGACGTGCGCGGAATTGACTGGAACGAGGTACCATGGCGCGAGAGATGCCAACCAACAACGCGCCAGACCCGATCAGCCAGGCCCGTGCGACTGCGCGAATCGCCCCAAGGGCGGTTACGCCAAGAACCACGCAGATCGGCATGGACGCGCTCTCCGGGAATGCCAACTCCTCGTTCCCTAACGTGCTCTCGGAAGCCCTCCAGGGATTGGACCCGTCACTGTCGGGAACCGCAGACGGCTTTGGTACTCCCGGACAGCCTTCCGCTACGAACCCCTTGGCTGCCCTTGCCAACATGGCCGGCCTCTCGGGGCTCCAGGGACTAGGGGCAGGCGCATCCGCACTCGGTCTGTCAGGGATCCCTGGTCTTGGTGGCCTCGCCGGGATGACCGCTGCTAGCCAAGCACCCGCGTCGCCCGCGGGACAGACGGCCGTCGATACTGCACTCGGGTACCTCGGCCGTCACGACTGGAACAACTACTGCGAACGGTTCGTTGAGGTCTGCTATGGAACCCAGAACCTCTACCCGAACGCCGCGTCAGCCGGACGCGCGCTCGTTACGCATCGTGGAACCTCGGCGCTCGCCACCGCCCCTGCCGGGGCAATCCTCTACTTCGCTGCCAATGCCGGAAACCAGCAGCAAGGACACGCCGCGCTCTACCTTGGTGATGGCAGGATGGTTTCCGCGACCCCGAACGGTGTGAAGATCGAGCGAGTCGACTCGCCGGCGTATCAGGGGCAATTTCTGGGTTGGGCGGAACCCGGTAGCTTCGGTCAAGGACGGGTGACATCGGCACGAGGCGACGCTCAATCGGGGCGGGCGCCAACCGTCGCACCACGGTCATCAAGCACCTCGCGAGTAGGAAACACCGTGCCGCCCGGCATGCCCCGCCCTTCCGGCGCTGCCCGGGTGACGGCACCACGTTCTGACTCAAACTCACTGCCCGCGTCCACTGCTCAGCCGGCGGAGACTGGGCGCATGGCACTCAACCGCACAAATGCTCCAGCCGTACGTGGACGTGCGTTCAGTGAGCCGGTTGCCCCCATTGGGGCAAGTCCCGTCGTTCGTACCGATCCGTCGGCACCGTTGACCGCTCCGCTTCCCCTCGCCGCGCAGCCAGTCCTTCCCGCAGGCCGTGCACCGTTAGCCCCACATCCACAGACCAACCCCCTCCTTCCTAACCCGACGGGAAACACGGTTAGCCGGCGCGCCTGACGAACCGGGTGCTCCTGGCGTCATCTGGCGAAAGTCACCTGTTCACCAATGCGGACACCCCGTTAGCACTGAGAGCAGGCCGTCACGGCACGCAATTCACGACGCCACGTCGTAATCTTGTCGTGACTGCCGACTACCTGTCGTCGGCTTGGGGGACTACATGCCAATCTTTCCGGGCGCCCGAAACGTTCGAGTGATCCTACCGGTCATTTCAGTTCTGATCACGATGGCCTCGATCATCGCAATCGTCTCAATGCGCTACGGCACTGTCCAAGTCTGGCAGACCATCGTGTCGCACGTACCTTCCGGGATCAAGACGGTCGATGCTTCGACGTCCTCGTCACTCATTGAAACTGCGATTGTTGTTCCCGAAGGCTTGCGTCGGGGACGCTTCTCGCAGGCGCGCTACCTCAGCGTGCCGGAGAACTTCTCTGTATCGGTCTTTGCGCTAATCGACGGCGCCCGCGCGCTTCACTACGCACCATGGGGGGAATGGCTTGTAAGCCTGCCAACCCAAGGGTCGATCATTGGTCTCAAAGACACTGACGGTGATGGAACCGCAGACCAGACACGAACTGTCCTTTCCGGATTGCGCTGCCCATACGGTCTTGCAATTCGCGATGACACCCTGTTCGTCGCCCAGTCTACTTCAATTGCCAGGTTCAACCACCTATGGGGTGAGGGCACCCCTGTGCCGAGCGGAGTGGTTGTGGACGGTCTTCCGGATTCCGGTTGCGGTGCCCACCATTTTCGCCCGCTAGCGATCGATCATGCCGGGGCCTTCTACATCGCATTCGGGTCCAGCTGCAACGTGTGTGTCGAAGCCGATACCCGTCGGAGCACCATCTGGAAGTACGCAGTTGACGGCACCGGGCGCGAGTTTGCCCGAGGGCTGCGAAACGTCGTCGATCTCTCGTTCGATCCGGCATCAGGGATGCTGTGGGCGGCGACGAATGAGCGAGATGCTCTGGGGGATGACATCCCACCCGAACCTGTCACCCCAGTGAACGAGGGTGCCGACTATGGCTGGCCCTACTGCTACTGGAATGGAGATTCCTGGCAAGTCGACGCCCGAGTGCCGGCACGAAACCCGCGATGCGAAGGATTGACACGCTACTTCGGTGTTCAAGCCCATTCGGCCCCCCTGGGAATCACGTTTCCCAGCGGCACGGGCCTACCGGAAACGTTTCGCGGGAACGGGTTCGCCTCCTACCACGGATCATGGAACCGCAGCATTGCCACTGGCTACAAGGTTGCGCGGGTCATAACCAACGAAGGACGGCCAGTGGCTTCCGAGGATTTCGTGACTGGTTGGAACCGCGGTCCGCGAGGCCCCGGCGACGCCTGGGGGCGACCAGTTGACATTCAGGAAGGTCCGGATGGATCACTTTTCCTGACCGACGACGTGGCCGGGGCGGTGTATCGAATTGCATACACGCCACCGGCCCAGTAACCCACCTTAGCGGGGCGCGAGCGAGAAGCGGACCGTCGCGTCCCAGACCTGCCCGGGTTCAAGGATCACCAAACCAGCATCAACCCCCTCGAACTGGAGATTGACGGCGTTTGTCGTTCCGGAATACGGCTCGAGGCACACCACGGGACGGAACGGGGGAGCGAAGATCACCCATTCACGGAACTCTGGGCTTGCCTCTACCAAAAGCCGCAAGCCGGAATCCGGATAGATCACACCTGCCTCGGTCCAGCCATCGGCTCGACGCTCGACATCGGTGTACACGTGATCAAGCTCACGGGTGGCAATCTCCGGCCAGCCCCTGAGGTCCAGACCGCTGCCCTGGACCGGGATGCGCTTGCCCGTCGGAACGAGATTGTCAAGTTCCCAGATAGAAGCACCTGGCACACACACCTGCGTGGCCTCGCGTGGCGATGGGCCCATCGTGACCGGGAACCACGGGTGGATGCCATAACCCATCGGCATCGCACCAGTTCCGTGATTGGTGACGATCGTGTGTTGCGTCAGATGGCCGCCGTGCAGCGAGGTAGTAATGGATATCACCGCACCAAACGGATATTGCCGTTGGACATCCGCGTCCGCCCGCAGATCGAACGTCGAGATCTGCCACGCACCGCGCATCTCATCGACGCCGACGCCATCGACCCTCCACGGTCGCCGGTTCACGAGCCCATGGATGTGGTTGCCACGCGCCGTCTCGTTGACATCCAACTGATGCTGGACCCCTGCAAAGGTGTACGTACCACCTTTGACCCGGTTCGGGAATGGGAAGAGGATCGGGTTTCCGTACGAATACCCACCATTTGCCTCGTCCGGCGGAACAAGCACGTCTATGAGCTGGTCACTGCCCGCGACATGCACCTGAAAGCGCGCCACGTTGTTGCCTTCGGCCACGCGGATCACTGCCCGTGCCCCGGTGGGGTCGGTCAGCGTGACCACATCGCCGGAATGTGTCGCCGAATACCCTGTACCGACGGTCTGGTGAGTTTGCATCACTTGTCCCTTCATCTGCGCCAGTGCCGCGGAAGCCTGCCTCTCGTGGCAACGGCCTAAAGAGCAATAACCTGGTTGGTGCGCGCTGACTCTGCCGCAGCTTCGAGTAGCCGGACTGATTGAAGCACCGATGACGCCGTGACCATCAACCTCTCACGGCCACGGATCGCTCCGGCGACGTTTTGGTAATAGGCGAGGTAGTTGCCCTCAAGGCCATCAAGTTCAACATCCTGGAGCGCGCCGTCGATCTCTCGAACGAGTCGCGGTGCATGTTCCGGAAGCATCTTCCGGGGACCGACATCGCCCCGGTGCAGTGCCTGTTCCTGTGGATCGCGCCCGTGCTGGATATACGCGCCCTCTGACCCACGAATGAGCCACCGAGGCTTCGGGATCGCCGAGATGTTTCCCACCTCGATGACGAACCTGACACCGTCACGGTTGGTTCCGTCGTCAGAACCAAAGACAAGGGTCGCGGTTCCAGCGGTCTCCACGTCCCAGTCCCGTCGGTACTGGAAGTCGGCCATCACGCGCCGTGGCGACCCTCCGCACAGTTGAACCGCCTGATCAAGCAGGTGCGCGCCCCAATCACGGAACGGCCCGCCCCCAAATTCCGCGTAGGTCCGCCATCCTCGGGGCCGATCACCTGCCGGCAAGCGATAGCCCGGCGTCAATCCGAACCCGGTAACCGACGACTCGATCACGAACGGTTCCCCAACCAGTCCACGTGCAATCACGTCCTGCACGGTCAGGAAATCTGCGTCCCACCTGCGGTTCTGGAACACACTCAGGTGTACACCGTTCGTCTCCGCAGCGGCGATCATCGCCTCGCCTTCCGAGACATTCATGCACATGATCTTGTCAACGACGACATGCTTGCCCATCTGGGCGGCTTCGATGCACAAGGAGGCATGTGTGTCATGAGGCGTGGCGATCACCACAAGGTCGACGTCAGGATTTGCAAACAGCTCGGACGCCGACGCGTGGATCGTCGCCTCCGGGTGGTCCAACACTGCTTGCGCACGACGGCCTTCGTTGCGGACCGCGATGGCGCGGATTGCGAACTCTTCGACGTTGCGGATCAGGGTGGAGTGGAAGACACGCCCAGCCAGTCCATACCCGACAATCCCGACACCGATAGGGCGTTGTTTCATTGAGACGTCAACCGGATTTACTCGACTTCTAGGTGAACAGACGGCATCGTATCACGCAACCCGGTGCCGTTCGGAGGCGCGCCCTCGCCGGATACTGGGGTACTGCGGGACCCAATTCTCGGCGGATGTCCGGAAACGCCCGCACACGCGCTATACTGCCGCTCATCCCTTCCGCGTTCAGGGTGCGATCTGACGGTTTCCGCAAGTTGAACGCACGATCACAGAGGATCACCACGAACCATGAGCGAATACCGACCCTACCCCACTGAGGATCTCCCTCCAGAAGACCCCGATGCCGAGGTCAGTGGCGAACATGAAGAGGTCGACGACCATTCCGAGGCTGGCGGTGAAGGTCGTCCCGCACGTCCGGCACCAAACACCCAACATCCCGGCGGGCACCTGCAAGGGACGGTTGCGCGCCTGAACCGACCTCGTCGCTTCGGGTTCCTCCGCGTTTCCGACGGGGTCGAGGTGTTCTTCCATGCCTCGGCGATTGACAGCGGGCCGCAAGCCTTCGATGCACTCAGGACCGGCCAGGAAGTCGAGTTCCAGTGCCATCAGGATGATGGCGGCCGAGGATTGGCCGCGAGTGTCGTGACGGTCACCGGTGCCCCTCCGGAAGCGCCCATCAGGGCACCACGTCCACCACGGGCTGAGCGACCCGAACGGCCGGAGCGCGCAGAGCGGCCGGAGCGACCCGAACGGCAGGCAGCACCCCGACCAGTCCGCGCATCATCATCGCAGAGCGGTTGGCATGTCGCAGTCCTGCGAGACCGATACGACATGGCGGTCCCAGCGCAACTTGAGCGCCTTCTCAACGAGAGACACATTCGTCCGGGCAACTTCACGCTTGCAGTGAAGGAAGCTGCTGACGGAACCGCCGAGTGCTGGGTCGTCTATCACCTCGGCGACTAGCCAGAACTCGAGCACTTCGTAGCGTCGCACGAAACCGCCGCCCTCCTAACCGGGGGCGGCATCTTTTTGCCCTCGGGAAAGTCACGTTTGCCCGCGGGTTACGCGTGTTGGCCGACGGTGCGCAGGGCGCTGTCCTGCGCGTCCCACTCGCCTTCAATCGCGATGAACTCCTCGGGGGTCAGGCTCCAGACCTGGACATCGGTAAGCGCGCCAATCGGTGAACGCCCGAAATGGCGCAACGTCCCATCCAAATGGAAACCGCACCGTTCAGCGACCCTCGCACTTCGCCAGTTCCGGACATCACACCTGATCTCGATCCGGGCTACCCGGAACTGATTCAGGCACACCCTGGAAACGGCTCGAACCGTCTCCTGCATGATGCCGTGTCCTGCCGAGCTGTCGGCAAGCCAGTAGCCAAGTTCTACTCTCGGAACCGACCAATTGATGGCCTGCAAACCGATTCCACCAAGCAAGTCCCCTCGGTGACCGGTGATCACCAAAGACAACATGTCCTCGTGAACCTGCCAACGATGCAGGGCCTGCACAATGAACTGCCGTGTATTCGCTTGGTCGAGGTGACCCGTCTCCGCCCACGGCAAGAACTGCTTCAATGTCTCTCGAGACCCATTGATCGCGTTGAAGAGCGCCTCGACATCCCCAATCGCGTACGGTCGGATCACCAGTCGGGGGGTCTCGAGGCGTTCCGGGAAGCGGGTTCGACGGTCAGTCAAGGTGGAAGACTTCCTCGAGTGGAAGCATCGCCTCATCAGGTCGTCCCGTGATGCTTTCAAAGAACGGCGCCATGTCGGCCTGCCACCGCGCGTTGACCTCCCGGTCCGCCATCCCAGCGCGGGCGGCCTCGAAATCCGGGGTCTCGAGATATCCGAATAGCATGCCATCGGGACGCATGAAGATCGAGTAGTTGTGCCACCCGGTCTCACGAAGTGCCTGCAGCATGTCGGGCCACACTTCAGCGTGGCGGATCTTGTACTCCTCAAGTCGATCCTGGCGGACTTTCAATATGAACGCAACTCGTTGCATTGCACAGCCTCCTTCGGAACGTCGCGCCTGAACACGACCACGGGACGGATGCGGATGAAACGTCCGCAATGCCCCCGAGGCAACAAGTTGCGTCAGCTACATCCCGGGAACGATTTGTGCAACTTGCCGGATGTCCGTTACAGACACGTTCCGTTCCTGCGCGACGCCCTTGACGCGTCCACCGAATACCCTTTAGCGTTGCAAAAGATTTATGGACCAAAAGGAAACCGGTGCCGCGGTTCTCGCTGCGGATGACCCCGCTCACGAACGGATTGCCGTCGCAGTGCCGCGAGACCTCGTGATCGACTACCTCAAGGTCTTTGATGAACTTGAACGGGCAACGCACGCACACCGCCAGTTCCACCATTCAGAGGCTTCGCGCCTCTCGCAAACCTTGCTGAATCAGCCCTTTCCGGAGCGCAGGTTGGTGTCGCCGGCGCAGGTCCAACTAGTCATTGACCTGTCGGAACGGGGCCCGGGAACGATCGGAGAACTTGCGACCCGGTTGAAAGTAACCCCATCTGCAATCAGCCTACTGGTTGACCGGATGGAGTCGCACGGGATAGTGGAGCGGGTACGGAGCACGCTTGACCGTCGGGTGGTCCAGGTAAGGCTCACCGATGTCGCCACCCAGATCTCCGCCATCATGCTCCGTGTGGCGCGCGCTCAAATGGAAGAGTTCCTTGAAGCAACCCCGGCGGATGAGCGGGAACCTTTCCTCAAAAACCTCACCCGTTTCGTGAAGACGATCGAGCGGGTCGAGGATTTCATCCCCGGCACCTCACGACTGACGACATCGGAGGCCACATGAGAGGTGACCCACCAGTGCAACCAACAAGGCTCTAGTCACGCACCATGAATCGCACGCCGAAGGACGACCGCTCACAATGACCAGCAAGACCCCTCCAAACCAGCCAGCGAACCACGAAGCTGAAAGTGCGCTGGATGAATCTTCCGGTGGCATAGGTGGAATCACCGCGCTGTCGATCCGCAGGCCACTCTTCATGCTCATGGTCATCCTCTCGGTGATGATCTTTGGACTGATCGCCTACGGACGCCTGGGCGTTGACTTGTTTCCATCGGTGAATTTCCCGGTGGTCAGTGTCAGCATCCCGTATCCGGGTGCGAGCCCCGAGGTCGTTGAATCCCTTGTGACTCGACCGGTCGAAGACGCGGTGTCCGGTCTCGCCGACCTTGACACGATCAATTCGACGTCCTCAGAAGGCGTGGCGGTCGTGATCGTCACCTTCAAGGACAAGGCAGACCCTCAGACGGTCGCGATTGAAGTGGAAAAGCGGGTCAACGGAATTCGTGGCCAGCTACCCAATGACATCATCGCCCCCACAATCCTCAAGTTCGACTTCACTGCCGCTCCCATCATTACCCTCGGTCTGACGGGCGCCAACGTCACACCAGCGCAGGCTTTCCGGATTGCAGATGAATTGGTACGACCGAAGCTGGAGACCACAAACGGTGTCGGTCAGGTCTCGATCTTCGGGGGCCAGCAGCGGGAAATTCAAGTCAAGGTAGACCCGAACCGCCTTCGTGCCTACAACCTCACCTTGGCTCAGGTCTCCCAGGCACTTGGATCAGAGAACATCGACGCACCCGGTGGTCGCGTCGACGACGGCTCCCGCAACCTCAACATCCGCCTCGATGCAAGGTTCCGCTCGGTCGATCAGATCAGGGACACGGTCGTACAGGCTTTGCCTACTGGCGGCACCATCCGGGTGCGTGACCTTGCCGAGGTTGTCGACGGGTACAAGGAGCAGACCTTCCTGGCCCGCGTCAATGGAAGCCCCGGCGTCGGCATCTCAGTATCCAAGCAGTCGTCTTCTAACGTGACCCAGACTGCGGCAAATGTTCGCGCAACCCTTGCGAAAATCCGGACGACCCTCCCTGAGGGCGTTGAGCTCGTCGGAATCCAGGACTCTTCGGAGTTCATCACCAGTTCTCTGAATGGGGTTCAGCGCACCCTGCTAGAGGCCAACATCCTCACAGGCATCGTCCTGCTCGCCTTCCTTCACTCATGGAGGAGCACGCTGATCGTCCTTTTGGCGATCCCAACTTCGCTCATCGCCACCTTTGCGTTCATGTACTTGCAAGGGTTCACGTTCAACTTCCTGACCACCCTTGCGCTTACGCTCACCGTCGGCATCCTCGTCGACGACAGCATCGTCGTGCTGGAAAACATCTTCCAGTTCCTCAAGCGAGGTGACTCCCCGCGAGTTGCCGCGGTCCGGGGCCGGGCGGAAATTGGTCTCGCGGCCCTCGCGATCACCTTGGTAGACGTCGTCGTCTTCGCGCCGGTAGGCCTCCTGTCAGGCCAGATCGGACAGTTCTTCCGGCAGTTCGGGTTCACCGTTGTCGCCGCGACCCTCGCATCGCTGGCGGTCAGCTTCACCCTCACTCCATTGCTCGCGTCCCGGTGGCTGAAGGCGGAAGACGAACACGGTACCGGACCGCTCGCTATTTTCGGTCGGTGGTGGGATCGCGGCTTCGATCGCCTCGAAGATCGGTACCGCGGGATCCTTCGTTGGTCGCTAAGCCATCGTTGGGTCATCATGTTGGTGGCAGTCCTGTCATTTGTCGGGGCCATTGGCCTGCCGGTCGCAGGCTTGGTGAAGACCAGCTTCTTCCCCAACCAGGATCAAGGCACGTTCAACATCCTCCTCGAACTTCCCCCTGGATCTACCCTCGACGCCACCGCGTCTGCGGTTGCCCAGATGGAAGCCGGAATCACCAAGCTTCCTGAGTTCAAGGCAATCTATTCGGTCATCGGCCAAGGCGAAGGCGGAACGTCCCGTCAGTCTCGATTTGCAAATCTCCAAGTCATCCTCGTCGGGAAGCGCGAGCGCACCAAGTCAGTCGAACAGGTGGCACGGGAGGTCAAGGCTTTCGGTGAGGGTTTCCCCGGTCTGAAGGTTCGTGCCGGCGTCCCAGGCCCGGGAGGCGGAGCCGCGCAGCCCGTCAGCCTTCGGGTGTATGGCGATGATCTCAAGGTTCTCAACGATTTGGCCGACAAGATCATCGCCAAGTTCCGCGAGGCCGGTGGGCTCGTGGACATCACCAACAGCGGTCAAGCGGGTGCACCGGAATACGTTGTAACGCTCGACCGTGCGAAGGCTGCCGACCTCGGCCTGTCCGCTGGCCAGGTCGCCCAGACGTTGAGGACCGCGTACGCAGGTTCAGTCGCCACTACGCTCCGTCGCGACCAGACTTCCGGAACCGCAAGCGGTATCGACGTCCGCGTCCAGCTGACCGATGACACCCGCAAGGACATCACACTGCTGCAGCAGGTTCCCCTCATCAGCCCTGCAAAGGGTGGGCAGATCTACCTCGGGCAGATAGCAACAGTCGCGCCTGCCGCCGGGCCTTCCCAGATCCAGCGCACCGACCGGCAGCGCGCGCTCACGATCGGTGCCAACATCGGTGAAGGCCTAATCCTGAGTGATGTGACGAAACGGGTCAATGCAGCGATAGCGTCTGTTGAAGTGCCTGCGGGCTACCGGATCAAAATCGGAGGCCAGGCCGACCAGCAGAGCAGCACGTTTACCGAGTTCGGTAACGCTCTTCTCCTGTCGATTGCCCTCGTCTACATCCTCCTTGTGGCCCTCTACGAGTCGCTCCTCTATCCACTGATCGTCATCGCGGCCCTGCCACTTGCCCTTGTCGGCGCAATGTCGGGTCTCGCTCTCGGACAGGAGACCCTGAATACCTTTTCGCTTATCGGGATCATCGCCCTCGTCGGCCTCGTTGGGAAGAACTCGATTCTTGTGATCGACTACACCAACACACTCCGGCGGGAGCAAGGCATGGGTAGATTTGACGCCCTGATGGAAGCGGGACCACGGCGTCTCCGCCCCATTCTCATGACGTCGTCAGCTCTGATCTTCGCGCAGATTCCGGTGATGCTGAAGATCGAAGACGGCGCGGAAGTCCAGTCACCAATTGGCTGGGTCATTTTCGGCGGGATGATCAGTTCCACCATCCTCGCCCTGGTCTTCGTTCCCACGCTGTACACACTCGTCGACGACTTCCAGAACTGGATATTGAGGGGGTTCAAGCGCGACCGGTCGCGTGGACCCAAGGAGAAGGATATGAACGGATCGGGTTCATCCACATCGGGCAACAGCGAGGCAGTCATTGCGCGTCCGGCCACTGAGAAGGTTGGCGTCGGCGCCACCGTCTCGCGCATCGCCACCACTGGCACCAACCTCGCGGTTGCAATCGTTGCCGTCGGAGGACTGTTCCTGAGTGCTTGCGGTGCCCAGCCAGACACCGCCAAAGCTGCACCGGTTGCGCCACCACTCAATGTGGCGGTCGTCGACGCCCGCAAGGAAACGGTTCGTGCATCCGTGACCAGCAGTGGCGCGGTTGAGGCAACGGATCAGGTTTCAGTCAGTGCAAAGGTTTCGGGACGGGTCACCCGCCTCGACGCCGAAGTCGGCCAGAACGTGAAGGCCGGCCAACTGATCGCCGAACTTGATCGCGTGATCATTGAAGCCCAGGTTGCCCAGGCCGAAGCCGGACTGATGGGTGCCCAGGTCCGCTTGGGCCAACTCGAACGGGGACCACGCGCTGACGATGTCGCCGTGGCCGCCGCCCAGCGCACTGCTGCCGAGAAGCAAGCGGACGCCGTCGCATCTCAAGCGGCTGTCGCGGAACAGTCCCTGACCACCTTTGATGCCCAGATCGATGCCGCCACCAACCAGGCCAACGCCTCCAAGGCGTCGGCACAGGCAGCAAAGACGCAGTCCCAGGGCGCACGTGCCCAGGCCAGCGCCGCGCGCAACCAGGCCAATGCCGCTCGGGCTCAGGCAAACGCCGCCAAAGTCCGCCTTGACCAGCTGAAGAACCCGCGTCCCGAAGACCTCGCTCTTCTAGAGAGCCAGGTCGAGACTGCCAAGATCCGACTTTCCCAGGCGTCCCAGCGTGACGAGGAAATCCGGGTTGTCCAGGCACAGGTCGAAGCCGCCCGCCTCGCACTTCAGCAGGCGCAGGATCCGGCTCGCCCGGAACAGCTCCGGGCCGCTCAGGCACAGCTCGATGTCGCCAAGGCAACGCTTTCGAACCTCACCGAGGCGCCAGTCCGCGCTGAAGACCTTGAATCAATCCGTCTGGCGTATGAGAGCGCCGACAAGGCCTACGAAGCATCCGGTGAAAGCCTGCGCATCGCCGAGAAGGCATATGACGCGGCCAAGCGCAGTCGATCCACGTACGGCCCAGCCGTAGTGTCCGACTCGGTTCTCGCCCAGGCCGAAGGTGGTGTCGTCGCAGCTCAGGCAAATATCGAGCAAGCACGGATCCGCCGTGACACCGCCCGCGAGTCCTACAACAAGGCCCAAGCCGGCGCGACCGGTTGGGACCTCCGCAAGACCCAACTGGCCGTCGAAGCCGCGCAGGCCACCGTTGACCTGACCCGCAATCCTGACCCGGTCCGTGTCAAGAATGCCCAACTCACCCTCGAACAGGCTCAACTCAACCTCGAACTCCGGCAGCGCCAGATTGGCTTCGACCTCCAGACCGCCAAGGAAGGCCTGAAGGTTGCCGAGAACCAGCGCGCCAAGGTCGTCAACCCCGGAGAGTTCGATATCAAGTCACTTGAGGAGGCTGCAAAGGCCGCTGAGGCCCAGGCACTTGGTGCGGAAGCTTCGGCCCAAGCCGCTGAAGCCAGCGCGGACGCCTCGGCAATCCAGGCAGAGGCTGCGGCTTCTCAGGCCGCTGCGGCGGCGGCCCAGGTCAACGCTCTCATGTCGCAGCGCACTGGTGCCGAGTCCCAGATCGCCGGTGCCCGCAGTCAAGCCGACGGGGCCCGTGCAACTGCAGACCAAGCCGCCAGCGCGTACAAACTACGAGCCAACCCGTACACCGAGGATGACCTGAAGACCGCTCGCGTCGCTGTGGCGCAAGCCGAGGCCGCCGTCCGCCTCGCACAGGCCAACCTCGCCGAAACCTACATCTATGCTCCGATCGACGGGGTGATCACTGCACGCAACACCTCCATCGGATCACTGCTCAACCCGGGCCAACCAGTAGTCACGGTAATCTCCTCAGCAATCGAAATCACGATCCCGGTTGAGGAAGCCAAGGTCGGGTCCGTCAAGGAAGGACAGTCCGTCACCATGACGTCGCCTGCCCTCCCCGGCGTTTCGCTCGAAGGGAAGATCAACGCTGTCACTCCGTCCGGTGACACCCGCAACCGTTCGTTCACAGCCCGCGTCCGCCTTGTGAAGCCAGACACCCGCCTGCGTCCCGGCATGTTCGTAAACACCTCAATCGCCACCGAGGAACGAGCGAATGCCATTGTGGTGAACCGCGAGTCGATCATCCTGACCAACGGCAAGAGTCAGCTCTTCGTCGTCGGTGCTGGGAACAAGGTTGAAAGCCGCGCCGTCAAAGTCGGACTCTCGACGGGGACTCTCGTTGAGGTTCTCGAAGGCGTGAGCGCAGGCGACAAGGTCATTGTCACCGGCGTGGAGGACCTGAGGGACGGACAGGTCGTCACCCCAGTCTCCAAGTAACGACCAAGCCAGATCAACTACCCGAAGGCCCGGTCATTCGTGACCGGGCCTTCGGCATTTCACGAGTCAGCAGGGTCGCCGTCAGGTGACGAAAGCAGATAAACGCCAAGCGCTCCCAAGGCCAGGAGTGCAGACAGGACAACAGGCCCGCCGTGCCTGCCGACAAACGCCACAACGACACTTGCAGCAACCAATACCCCGATGGCCCACGTGGCAATGGGTCTCATCTTGAATCCTCCGACCAACTGTTCGCGATTGGAATCGCCATCTCGGGAAGGTTCACTTGGGTCGGGAGCGCGCTCATCCAACGTCATGCCAGTCCTACCAGGATGAACGCCACGGCACCGGCATTGGTCACGTAATACTGGGCAAGGCACGCACCCGGGGGGCCTTCGGCGCGCGAACTCCGGTAGTCGGCAACGCTCAGCACTCTTGCCAGAGATACGCTCTCGAAGCGCTCGCGCGGCCCAGCCTCGCGGTCACCAACGACAAACGCCTCTACGCCCTGAAACACCGCGTCGGTTGGCAACCACGCGCGCGCAACCGTCCCGGCTTCAGCGATCGTCCAGTCATCCGGATCGACATCGACCGCATTCGAACTCTGCCTTACACGACCAACTGAGACTTGACGCACGCGCCCTCCTGGTAGGACATCCGCCACGATCCTGCCCGGAGGCATCATCCACGCGAGGCGTAGCTCTCCGTGGTCTCCAGCAGCCCGGACTGGCGCATATCCGGACGCGCGTTGTTCCCACGTCGCAATAAATCCGCCAATCCGGCCTCCCAGTGCGGCGGGTTCGCCAACAGGCATGCCCTCAACGGCAATGCCCAATCCAACTCCGGCAACGCCCCCTCCGGCAACAATCGCTGCGGTCATGAGCCCGTCACGCCGGGACCACTGCCTCAGTCGCGCGCCTTCAGCCATCAACGGCACCATCCCGGTAGCCAGACCCGATCAAGCTGATGATTTCGACCGACGCATCGTCAACCGAAGGGTCAAGATTGCTCACCGTCATGAACTTCATGGCAACGGCAGCGTTCGTGCGAGGATCCCAGCTGGAAACATCGCACGTGTAGATACACTCCAGCCCCGCATGACGCGATCGGCGGGCCGAGACGGGCCGCCAATTACGCGCCCCAATACCGTGCGTACCTTGCAGGTGGTCTCGCAGCCGTGATTGCGGTTCGTCCAGACGCCCGAGTGGGACACCTGGCAAGGTCCATCTGCCGGATGGACCAGCCACCATCAGGATCGCACCGTCTGGACCTCGGACGATCCCCACAACTCGAACCGCAACCTTCTCATTGAGAAGCCACATCGTTCGGACGCGGACACGTTCGGTAAAGACCCGCGTCCATACCCACGCAAGGGCACCAACCACCATCCGACCCATGAATGCCACGGAGCAAAACTCGGCGAATCGGATACGTTCAGAAACTCGTCGATAGTGGCACGGTGCGGCCATCGCGCGCCGCTACCGGGCAAGCGTTCATGATTTCAAGAACGTGACGAGCATGTGCCGCCGTGAGGACGGGTTCACGACCGTCGCGGATCGCCCCAACCAGATCCTCAACGCCAACAGCCTGCTTGGCCCGGTCAAGCCGTGTCATCGGCGACATCCAGCCACGCACGCCGTGCTCCGCATCATCCAGGTAAATCTCGAATGGCGGGCCACCGGCACGCTCTCCGCCCGGGCTCCCGACGGACAGCGATCCCTTGCTCCCGAAGATTTCCATAGAAGGCCCATTCGCCGCCTTCACGCAGTAACTGCTGTCCACAACCGCGAAGGTCGCATTTCCAAAGTCCAGCGTGATGAGGTAATTGTCCGGCACACCCGTGTGGATCTCTTTGCCATCAAAGGCACCCGACCGAACGGTTCGGACCGCCTCCGAGATGCCCGCCAGGCAACTCACTGCCCGGGCGGGACCAAGGATCCCGGTGATCATCGTCAGTCCATGGACTCCCATGTCCAGCAGCGGACCCGCACCTTCCTGATGGAACCAGGACGGGTCATGATCGCGATACTGGAAGTACTCCGGCCCACCGTGAGACGACCGGACCCGGGCAAGTGAGACCTTTCCGAGGGCACCGGCACCCACGAGGCGTTTCATTTCCCGAATTTCGGGGCGCAGCATGTGGATCGGAGACGCAGAAATGTGGAGACCTCGCGCAGCCGCCTCGGTCATCAAGGTAGAAACCTCCTCGACCGTCGAGGCAAGAGGCTTCTGCGAATAGACATGCAGGCCCGCCTTCAAGGCTGCAAGATTGACCGAAAAGTGCGCCGGAATGCTTGCCAGATCAACAAGCGCATCAACACTTTCTGCCTGTGCAAATGCAATCAGCTTGTCAACATCCGTGAAGACGTGGTGAACACCAAACCGCGACGCCTGGGTCGCCGCCCAATCCGCCCGGACATCGCACACGGCAACGATCTCGACACCCGACATTTGGGCGATCTGAGGCAGGTACTGGTCTACAGCAATGCCACCCAGACCAACGATCACGAGACGGACGTTTCGAGACGGGTTCCCTGTCATCTTGCGCTCCAAATTCGACGGTGTGACAACCGCTTCACGGTGTCAGGAAAGTTCCGGAACGACGTGCAACGGTCGCTCGCCCCGATGAACCCGGAGGACCTCGTCAAGGCACATCGCCGCCGAACGTGTCTGCGCCTCAATCGCCGCACCGGCGCAGTGTGATGTCGGGATGACCTTCGGGTGTGCGATCAACGCCGCCTGTGCAGCAGTTGGTGGCTCATCGCTGAAGACGTCCAGCGCTGCCCCGCCCACGTGACCGGTGACCAACGCCTCGAGGAGGGCGCGTTCATCGACTAGTTCGCCACGGGCGGTGTTGATGATGCAGACGCCCGGACGGGCCTGCGCGAGCGATGCAGAATTGATCAAGTGCCGGGTACCCGCCGTGGATGGCGCGTGCAGGGTGACAATGTGGCTTGCAGCCATCAATTCGTCAAGCGATACATAGGAAACGCCAGATTGGGTTGCCCAATCATGATTGGGATAGAGGTCGTACGCAACCAGCTTCAGTCCGAAACCCACCGCCCGGGCCGCAACTTCACGACCGACGCGACCCGTTCCCACAATCCCGAGGGTCTTGCCCCGGAGCTCGAACCCTGGAAACCGTGCCCACGTGCCATTCCTGGTCGCGTTGGCGGTTTCGGTGACACGCCTCGCAAGGTCGAGCATGAGGCCGAACGTGTAATCGGCGACCGCATCGTGGTTCGAACCAACGGTACTCGTCACCCATACACCGTGAACTCGCGCGGCCTCAAGATCGATTGAGTCGTAGCCAACCCCGGATCGTGCAATAAGTTTCAAGGTTGGCGATGCCGCTGCAATCACCGCTTCCGTGTATGGATCGGGCATTGAAACCGCTGCAATGCACCCCGGCAGTTGGTCGAGCAACTCCGCCTCGGTGAGGGTCACCGCCGTTGTATCCGGGATCACCAGTTCAATCCCGGCTTCCCGCAACCGGTCGGCGTACTCGGGTAGCACCAGACGCACATTTCGCGCGGTAGCAAGGACACGTGCCGACATCGATGGGATCAGCCTCTCAATCAAGGGTCACCACACGAACCGTGTCGGCGCCGTTCGCGAGTATATCCCCGTCCGGATTGACCGACCGGTTGACGGCGACATGGTCACCATGACACCCTCAGTGCATCATGATTGTTGAAGTCGTCCACCTACGCGCCAAGTCGGATCAGGCTGATGCGCTTCGTGAAGGTCTGCAAGACGCCCGCGCCGTGATCTCACAGGCAGATGGCTATCTTGAGAGCGCATTCCACCAAGGGATCGAAAATCCGTTGGACTTCCTTCTCACCATTCGGTGGACCAATGTTGACGCGCACATGGTCGGCTTCCGGGGCGGCCCGCTCTTCCCGGTCTGGCGCAGCCACTTCGCACACACACTGGACGGTGCGCCCGAAATGAGTCATTACACAATCTTCGCCGGGTCGTAGATTGCTTCGGCAAGGCACCCTTCTTTTCGCACTGACACCGCACCGCGCAACCTGGAACTCCGTACGAACACCAAGGTAGGTAGCCCACGAATGGCCAAAGCAGTCCCGGGGGCAACCCTGCCAGTTCTCCGTTTCTCCGGCGGTCACACCGCCCTTGGACGCACCATGGGTGCGTATCGACGCAGGCAAATCGTGAGTGCTGTCGAGATCGCCCACGAGGTTCTTGCGTCCGAAGGGACTGACGACGCGACACTCCGTGCGCAGATTGAGCCGTACCTGGAGTTCGCTGAACGGTATACGCCCGGTGCACTCCGCGAACTCGAAGGGTTGGCGTCGGGTGCGGATGTCTCGTTCGAAACACTCTTTCGTCTCAACTGCTTTGAGTCGCGTCCCCCAGGCTCGGCCTTCCTATGGTCACGCCCCGACCGACCAACGCCCGACCCAGTTCCGTCGCTTGATCCGGATATTGCGGACACGGGCGTCCCGCGTTCCCTTGATGCGGTCACTCCCACCGATACGGATGCGGCTCCCGGTGGCTGCACAAGCATCGCCAGCCGAAGCGAACAGGGTGTCGTCGTCGGGCATACCGAGGACTCTTCACCTGAGAACCTGGATGGCATCTACCTCCTTGACGCCACTGTCCTCAGTGAGGGAAGCAAGGTGGCAAACCGGTTCTCCGCACTGAACTACGCCATGTCCCTCGCCGGGTGCGCCGCCGCGGTCAATGCACACGGCTTGATGATCATGATCGATGCCCTCCCGGACCCGGATCGCCGCCACGGGGTTCCGAGAAGTTGCGTGTCCCGCGTCCTCCTGGATCAACCGTCCATTGATGACGCGATCGAGTTGCTTCACCAGATGCCTCGCGGCGGGGGGTGGAACTACTTCATGGTGCAGGGCCACCGGATCGTCAATGTTGAGACGACGGCCACCACCGTGACCGTCAACGACGCCACCCTCGACGGAGCGTACGCCCATAGCAATCATTACCTGACACCAGAGATTGCGGAACGGGCCGGAGACCCCCGCCCGAACTCCATCGCGCGCCTTGGGAGGGCCCGGGAGCTTGTCCGGCCCCAAATGGACGTGCCGGACATGATCTCGGCCCTTTCGGACCGGACTGGGTATCCAGACAGTATCTGTCGGGAACGCACCATTGCCGCTTGGGTAGCGGACACCGGCGCGCGAACAGTCCGGGTCTGTTGGGGAGAGCCAGACGAAGCGACGTGGACCAAATTCGCTTACTAGACGTCCGTCACTAGCAGCTGCCTATTGTGCCGGCGCGATAGCGCGGACTGGCGCAACACGCCGGTTCACCATCACCACCCATGGGGTAACAAAAAGGGCAAGGCAGCCGAACGCGACGAAGGGAGCGACGGTTGCTGCCCCGAAGACCTCTGCGAGCTGACCGCTGCCAACCTCACCTGCCACAACCCCGAGTGAATACGCCGCGTAGAACACGCCGTATGCCATGCCTCTTTCAGAAGGGGAAGAGTGGTCAGCGATGTACGACGTAACCGCCGGGAACAGCAGGCCAAAGCCCGACCCGAAAAGCGCCATCGCACCGTAGACACCCGCTGTGGTGGTGGTCAACGCCAAACCCAGCAAACTGATGCCGATCAATGACAACCCTCCAGCGAGAGGAAGCAGGCGCCCGAACTTGTTCACTAACCATGGCGACGGTCTTGCGAAAAGCACGAGCGACACGAGCGCATACACGCTGAACGCCGTGCCCCGTACGCTCGCCGAAGCCCCCCGGGTTTCCAGCAAGAGGGGCAGGTGAACCACCAAGGTCCCAATCCCTGAGGTCCACGCGAGACACGCAACATTCGCGACAATCAATTGGGGGCGCCTAAGGATTGAACCAAGCGATACCTTCACGGTGTCGGTAGACCGTTCCCTCGCATCCGCCGACACCTCGACATTCCTGCCAAGAAAGGCCACGACTGCACTTGCTGAGAGCATCAGCGCGGCAACTGCCTGAAACACCACGACTGATCCAAACGCTGTCCCGGCGATGCCCGCTACCGCCGGTCCAATCACGGCAGCAATCGCGATGAACGCACCAGCTGTGCCCATCGCTTGAGCGCGACGAGAAGGGACAACACTGTCACTCAGGAGGGTGAAGGCACCCGGCGAAAGCACCGCCTGCCCAAGCCCATGCAGGGCACGTACTGCTCCGAACTGCCACGGTTCGGACACCACGCCGTAGAGAGCCAGCGCGATGGCCGAGGCAAGCAACCCTCCCACGAGCGTTCGCTGCCGACCTATGCCAATAAGAACAAACCCAGCTGCAAGGTTCCCGACAAGATTTGCCACGTCATAGGTGGCAACAGTTACCGAAGCCACCAGGGGGTCCGCACCAAGCTGGCGCGCGAAAGGCGCAACAATTGGGAACTGGCAGAAGAGGTCGAAAAACGCGACGAATACTACTAGCCGAGCGAGACCAGACCCAGACATTTCACGGAGAGTGTACGGGAGGGTCCACCGAAGAACCGGCCACAAAAGGCGACCCTCAATGGTCGCCAAGGAACAATGCCGAACCTCCGTCGCCCCTCGACGCACCGCAATTGGAGGGTCAGGGGCCCCTCAGGACTGGCATCGCCTTCGGGATCGCGTCATCACGCGCGCCTGAACCCTTCACTAGAGATCTGGTGGTTCGTAGCCACTCTGAGTGCCCGAACCGGGGCGCCAGGCCGTTCCGCTGATTTCGGAAAGCATCGCCCATTCGCCAGAGGTGAGGTGAGCGTAATTGTGATAAACAACCTGACGCACTCCGCCCTCTTTGATTGCGTCGAGGAGCCGGCGGAAGTCGGCAGCCCCGACCGGGTCACCTCCTTGGGGACGGCGTCCGGTGCCGACCGAGGGAAGGACCCTCCACGGGTACCCGTCGGCTTGCGCGATTGCACGACGCGCCTCGGGCACCATGACCTCGCGCCAGAATGCCTCAGGATATCCGCGCTCAAAATCCCGCAACGACAGCATTCGTTGACCAGCCGGAGCGGCCGGGTCCGAACTCGGCAGGTGCAAGCCGGTCAGCGCCCCGACAGCCTCAAACGATTCCGCTTCCCAAAGCGATGACGACCACTCATTCATCGCCGCAACCCACTTCGAGAGCAGTCCATACAGGCCATCAGTGCCCCGGTGGTGGATGCCGAAACGGGGCACGACCATGTCGCAAACCGTGGCAAGACCAGGAAAGTCGTAGCCAGCCAATGGCGCCAACGACGGCATCAAGGGGTTGAGGCCAAACTTGACCTCCTTGCCTCGTGACTTGCCGAGGCGTTCCGTCACATCGTGAACCGCTAGCAGGAACTTCGATAGTGCGCGCGCGCGGAAGGTGAGCCAACTCACAATTCCCGGATCATTCCCGAGCATCGTCGTCGTGGCGAACGCCCCACCTCCGGCACCAAGTCGGGCGGCTTCCCGGGTGAGCTTGCGCAGGCGCGTCACTAAACGTGTTTGCGCCGCGATCAACCGGTCAAGGTCAAAGCCCAATGCGGTAGCAAGTGGCGCAGCCGTGGCAGGCAACGGCCCAAGGAAGTCTTCCGGACCCGTTGTCCCCGGGAGGTACCCCCACTCCGGCCCAGTCAGGATAATGCCGTCGGCCTGCGGCACCTGGCCAAGCGTGTCCTCCACTCGTGCGATGAACGCACGTTGCCACGTTTCCTCAAAGAGGAGCCGATGACGCAGGTCTGAAGGCAATGCATCACCGTTTGGGCTAGGGTCGGGCGCGACCATTCCGTCATCCGGTTCAATGATCCACACCGCAATGTTCTTGCGCTTGACCGCATCCAGGAACCGACCGAGTGCGGCCCACCTTGCCGTCATGTCGTGGCCCGAGGGTGAAGGTGCCACTACGCCGTACCTTCGGTAGATGGTCGGGTTCGGTTCGAACGCTGCCACTCGGCGCGGATCTGATGGCGGGCAAAGGTGCGCCACACGCAAATCAGTGATGGACGGGGCATCTGGCAGGCCGGTATCGAAACGAAGGGGGCCGATGAGGATGCCCTTGATACCCCCGGACTGCCACGCATCGAGAACGCGTTCGGTGTCACCGAGGACCGTTTCGATCGGATAGCCGACCCGCATCCACGCTTCGAGATCTGCCATTGTTGTTCCAGTACCGCTTGGTGATCGTCGGCTAGGTCACGTGCCTCACGGGGTCAAACGCCCTGCGACATCAGCACGGAGGGCCGACGTCCCCTAACGGACGGAGGTCCCAAGGCTGTCAGGGCAGGGCAATGCGTAGACCGTGTGCTTTCGCCGGGGTGACCCCCCGTCCGGCACCGTCTGCAGTCCCTCGTTCGCGAAGATAATCCAGCGTAGCGTTCCGGTCGGATGCCCGCAAAGCAATCGCTGTCGGATGGGGCCCCGGAGGCAAGACCCGCCCGCCACTCGGTGGTGCAATCAGCTCGAGCCGTATCGCCCCAAGCCCGAGGACGACGCCACGACCAGCGAGCCCGTCATTTATTCGAGGCCAGCCAAAAGCAGTCTGATAGCACTGCGCCGCAAACTCCGGATCAGCCACGAGTACTGAAACACTTTGAAGGTCGCGCCACCCAGCACCGTGCTCGGCAGTGCCACCCAGACGCTCCACAACCTCCCGACGCCCGTCGTCACCACCCTCGTACTCAACAAGGATCGGCATCGGCGGCAGTGTCGGTCGCGGTGCGGGCTGTCCACGTGCCGGCAATGAGGGCGCCCTCCCGGATGCGGCGATCACCGCCGGCGACTGGATCCGAGGCGTGGACTCGGGAGCCACGATGACCTCTCGCCAGCGCACCATTGATCCATCAGGCAGTACCCGCTCGCACGCCGTGGTCTCGGCGTGTGGAATGCCTTGGGCATCAAGCCTAGCGACGGCGCCCTCAAGGTCTTCCACGGCAACCGCGAAACTCGGAGGATTCTCCTTCGCGATGTCAAGCCACTCTTTTAGCCACCTTATGGACGGACTCGCATGGTCTCGGACAGCCACCAGCTCAACTGAGTAGATTCCGAAATGCACGGCCGCCGCCGTGGTACCAACCGAATCTTCTCCGGCAGCCACCACCGAGAACCCCAAGCCATCGCGATACGTCGTGATGGCCTTCTTCAGGTCCTTGACGGCGACAACGATATGGTCGAACCTTGCCGCGATCACATCACTCATCGGTCTAGCCTAGACAGTGTACCGGCGACGGCACATCAGTATCCAGAGACTGCCAACGGCGGCACATCTGAACGGTGCGCGCCACCAGAAGTGGGCACAGGATCAAGACCGCTAGCCTCGAAGATATGCGAGAACTTCCTGGGCGTGCCCCTTGGGCGTGACCTTGGCGAAGACATGCCCGATCGTTCCGTCAGGTTCGATGATGAACGTTGATCGGGTGACCCCCATGTACTCACGCCCCATGAACTTTTTCAAACCCCAAACCCCGAACGCTTCGGCCAAGGCGTGATGTTCGTCGGCAACCAGCGTGAATGGAAGATCAAACTTCTTTCGGAACTTGGCTTGCGCCTTCACAGGGTCTGGGCTCACTCCAAGGACAACAACCCCAAGATCCCCGAACCCCGTGAAATCGTCACGAATCTCGCACGCTTCAGTCGTGCACCCGGGCGTATCGGACTTCGGGTAGAAATACACCATCACACGCTGTCCGTGAAAATCCTGAAGCGAAACGGAGTCACCCGTGTCTGTGAGCACCGAATCCGTCGGTGCCATTGCTCCAATCTCAAGCATTTCCAACCTCTTCATCTCGCCGCGAGTGCCGCTCGCTATGGCCCCGCGCCCAACGGTGTTCGTTAACGTGTTCCGTCGCGCCCGGCGACATGCCTCGCCATGGCGTCATGAGCAAACCCCACCAAGCATGGCACAACATGATCGTCGATCAAATCGTCGTCCCAACGTGGATCAAGTCGACGCCGAAGTTCCACCCACCCCCTATCTGGGTCGTACCGTAGGGTGAGGCACACAAGCGTCACCGGAGCATTCATGTCTGGTGGAGGCAAGGGACCACCTGGCATCCGACGAGGCTTGACTTCGTACGGTTCGCCGGGCAAGACCCCTGCCGGAGGAACATGCCGGGCGGGAGGTGGGCGATCCGCTTCAAGTGCAAAGAACAGCGAGTGCCACGCACTCAGACGCACACCGACCGCACCGCCCGGCCCCGGAATTCCGTTGTCCTCGAAGACTGGGTACCCAGTTGGGCAAAAGCGGTCGACGATGCTGACTGCATCACGCAATCGTGGGCCGACTCGCGCCCTAACTTCAGCGAGGGCCTTCTCACCGTCCCGCCTAGTCAAAACTTGAGGGGTCCGATACCGCGCAACAATATCCGCGACGCGGACTGATGCCCGCACCAGTTCAGGCGACCAGTGCAAACTGCCGTGAGCGTCTTCGAGGCGTTCGCCTGGGTTCAAGGGTTCTGAAACGGTCATCGCTGCCCAAAATGGTAAGCGCCCACGCGAACGCAAGATGCGCCGGTTGGAGCAAACATGAGGCCGCCGCCGGTTGCCCGGAGACACTGAGCGGTGGCGACCCAGTCAGGCGGCACCGTTCTGTCCGCGCTATCCTGCCCCACGACCACAAACCGAAACGAGGTATCTCATGTCTGCCGGCGCCCCGTCCACCACGTTCTCATCTGCCCAAGTCATCGGAACGCCCGGTCAGCAGCCTCGACCTGCACCTACCGGAGCATCTACTCGCTTGCCCGACGCGCCCACCCGACGCCTGCGCGTGCTCCTGACTGGTGCCACGGGGTACATCGCTTCCCAATTGCTGCCGACGTTGCAGACACGCTACGACATGGTCCTTACCGATGCACGTGGTGCCCGCCGCGACGGAACGAGCATTCCGGGAGTACATGTCCTGGACTTCCAGTCGGTCAGCGACGACGCACTTCGGCCACTCTTTGCCGGATGCGACGCGGTCATTCACCTCGGATATCACAAGCCAACCGGCCCAGTGACCGTTGGGACCCGGCTCGCCTATGAAGACGAGCGAGTGAACGTAGACATGGCCGAACGTGTCTACCGGCTTTCTCACGAGGTGGGCGTGAACCGGGTCGTCATGGCGTCCTCGAACCACGCCGCTGACTGGTACGAGCCGCTGATACACGCACGCACCCTCGACCAGGTCACGCCGGGGGACCTGCCTCGCAGCGACAACTATTACGGGTGGTCCAAGATCGCTTACGAGGCTCTTGGGTTCACCTACGCCACAGGCGCCCCCGGCCGCCGTTTGGAGGTCGTGCAAGTGCGGATCGGTGCTCCACGACAAATCGAGGAGGCGCACTTCGTCGGGAACCCGGTGGGGTTCAAGCGCGACCTCGGCGCGTGGATCAGTCCGCGAGACCTGACCCAACTCATCGTCCGGAGTGTCGAGACCCTTGACATCCGCAACGGCGACGGCGTGCCCTTCCTGATCGTCAATGGTGTTTCGAATAACACTCGCGGGTTCTGGAGCATTGCCAACGCACGGGTCACCATCGGCTACGCCCCGGAAGACGACTCCGAGGTGTTCTACGCCGACGCCATCAGGCACATCCTGCTCGACCACGGTGATCGGGGCAGGGTTGGCACCGAACCGACGGGCCACTGAACACACACAGCCAAAAAGGACCACCAGACATGAAAATCCGTGCCATCACTCCGTGGATTGTGGCCGTTCCGAACCGGGAACCCGGCATCCTGTATTCCCAAGGTCAACCGGGCTCCGAATCGTCCGCCCCTGTGCCAACCCGCCAGTACGTCTTCATCCAGGTCGACACCGACGAGGGGATCACCGGATGGGGCGAGATCACGACGTATCCCGGCCCCGTCGCCAACCGAGCGGTCGGTGCCGTGGTGCGCGAACTCGCCCCAATGCTCATCGGCCATGACGCGTCGCGTATCGAAGAGATCTGGCACCGCATCTTCAGGGCATTCACCTATGTCGGGACACGGGGCTTCACAACCGCGGTCATCAGCGGGATCGACATCGCCCTCTGGGACATTCGTGGGAAGGCGCTCGGCCTTCCAATCTACGAGCTGCTGGGCGGCGCAATCCGTGACTCGATCGCCCTCTACACCCACTTCCCGTACGCCACGACACCCGAGGAGAGTGCGCGAAACGCCCTCGTTCCGGTCAACGACGGCGTCCACGCCATCAAGACCGATCCATTCTGGGAGGAGATGGGACGGACCGGGACCCGCTATCTCGACGGCAACATCAGCGCGGCCGGCGAGCAGAAGGGCGTCGACATCATCGCTGCGATTCGCGAAGCGGTTGGCCCTGATGTTGAGATCCTGATCGATGCGCACGCCCTCTATAACGTCCCGACGGCGATCCGCCTCGCGAACCGCCTCGCCGCCTACAACATCACGTGGTTCGAGGAACCTGTCCCGCCGGAGAGTTATCACGCCCTCCGCCAGGTCCGAGATCAGGTGCAGACCCGAATCTGCGTGGGAGAACGGCTTCATACCCGTTTCGACTTCGTCCCTGTGCTCGAACAGCGCCTAGCGGACTTCATCATGCCCGACGTCACCTGGACCGGAGGCATTTCGGAACTGAAGAAGATCAGCACCATGGCGGAGGCGTACTACGTCCCCGTCAGTCCCCATGATGCGAGCGGGCCGATCAATGTCCTTGCCGGCGCCCACGTGATGATGACCGTCCCGAATTTCTACAAACTCGAGACCATGCGGTCCAAGCTAGACGCGTATAACGCGTTCATCGACACGCCACTCGACACCCGCGGTGGCCACCTCTTCATGCCGAACAAGCCAGGGCTTGGACTGGAAATGAACATCGACTACCTGCGTGCCCACGCCCTGGAGGGTTGGGGAGGGTAGGCGCCAGCGGACAGGACAGTAACGCTAGACGATGGCGTGGCGGGTTGCGAACACCCGCCACCCCCACGGATCAGAGCGGCAGGCGAACTTCGGACCCGCTGATGGTCGACTGCCGAATGGCGTTGATGAACTCGATCGAGCGGCGACCTTCCTCGCCCGTCACCAGTGGGTCGCGTCCTTCACGGATCGCTGCCAGGAAATCCTGCAGCTGCCATTTGTGGCAGATCGGGAAGGGAGAGAAATGTTCCTCCTTGGCTTCCCGCGCCCGTGCCAGTTCCGAAGCTGCCGAAGCTTCCTCGCCCGGGATTGTCCAGATATCGTTGACGCCCATCCGACCTTCAGGGTCCTCCAGCACCGAAATCGTTGCGCCAGTCTCTCCGGTGATCGAAATCCGGGACCCAAGCGTGGGCGTCGTCGAGATTGAAACCGACGCAACCCCCAACGCGCCGTTCTCCCAGCGCAGTGCCGCCACCGCAGTGTCCTCACATTCGATATAAGGGTGAGTCAGGTTCGCCCATTTGCCGTAGACAGATGTACACGGCCCGGCTGCCGACATGAGCCAGAGGTACATGTCAATCCCGTGGACCGCCTGGTTCACCAACGCCGCACCGTTTTCGCCCTTCCACGTTCCACGCCACGGGGCATCGCGGTAGTACGACTCGTCTCGGTGCCACTTGAACATGAAGTCGCCGCTGATGGGACGCCCGATCTTGCCCGCCTTGATGGCTTCGTGTGCCCGCAGGGCCGCCGGCCAGAACCGGCGCATGAAGATCACTCCGAACCGGACATTTGCCTTGCGGGTTGCCTCAATCGCGCGGTCAGCCTCTGCCAAATCCATCGTCATCGGCTTCTCGACAATGGTGTGCTTCCCTACGGCTGTGGCCATGAGGGTTGCGGGCAAGTGGAACGGCGGGTTCGTGCACACTGCTATCGCCTCGATACCCGGGTGGTCGATGACCGCACGCGCATCGGTGTAGTGGTTCGGGATCCCATGATCCTTCGCCAGCGTGGCAGCCTTCTCCCCGTCAAGGTCGGCACACGCGACCAATTCGCACTCGCCCTCGGCCTCGAGTGACTTCAATGCCATCGCGTGAAACCGTGCGATGTTTCCGCACCCGATGATCCCAATACCTATCCGTCGCATCGTCCCGCCGTTCCTTCCATGCCGCTCCAACCGTGATCCTGCACAACCCTCTTGAACCCAAGAGGTATGGGGTTCCCGGTCGATTTCGTGCGATCATAAGGGCGTTCGGCCGCATTCGTCGGTCAACGTCACTCGCTACGAGGAGTGCTCCGGGCGTGGACAGTTATTCGATCACCTATACGCCGGTCATCGCGGCCACATTCCTGGGCATCGGGTTCATTTCCCTGACCCTCTTGATTGCCAATCTCCTCGCACCGCGGGTACGCACCCGGGGCAAGGAGAGCATCTACGAGTGCGGGATGCCGACCATCGGACAGGGATGGAGCCAGATGAACCTGCGCTACTATCTCTACGCGATTCTCTTCCTGATCTTTGAGATCGAGTCGGTATTTCTCTTCCCTTGGACGGTGGTTTACAAGGGGCTCGGCCCCTTCGCGTTCTGGGAGATGATGCTGTTCATGTCGATGCTGCTATTCGGCCTGGTCTATGCCTGGCGCAAGGGAGTCCTGACGTGGGAGTAAACCTGGGCGCACCGACGCCGTTTGCAACGGCTTACGCGAATGCCACACCCCCTGACCTGCCATTGAATGACGGCGCGGCCGGGATGCTTCCAGCGGAAAACCTTTACGCACGACTGCCTCAAGGCATCGTGACAACAAGCGTCGACCAACTGTTCCAGTGGGCGCGCAAGAGCAGCCTGTGGCCGATGACCTTCGGTCTCGCCTGTTGCGCGATCGAGATGATCTCGACCTTCATGGCCAAGCATGACCTTGACCGGTTCGGACTGATCGGCCAGGTCGGGGCGACACCAAGGCAGTCAGACTTAATGATCGTCTCCGGGACAGTCACGACCAAGATGGCCCCGGCGGTCCGAATTCTCTGGGAGCAGATGCCCGAGCCCAAGTGGGTCATCTCAATGGGTGGATGCGCCACCTGCGGCGGGCCGTACTACCGGTACCCCACCGTTGTTCAAGGTGTCGACCAAGTCATTCCCGTCGATGTCTACATCGGCGGATGCCCACCTCGGCCCGAAGCACTGATGCACGGCATTCTGAAACTTCAGGAAAAGATCATGCGACAGGCAAAGGAAGGTCGTCGTCCGACAGCGGATCTCGAACTCGTCCTGGCCGGCGAGGGCGTCGAGGTCGCGTAGGCGGCGCCGGTCCGCAGCGATGGACCCGGGCGTGCCTCGTGGTAAATCGTGACGATACGCACGAACTCAGGAAGGCGAAGCACGCGTGAGCACCGAAGGCGGGGCCGCCGGGGCGGCAATATCCCTACGCGCAACCCTTGCGAATTCCAAGTGGTTGGGCACCGCATGCCCCAAATGCAGCGGAGTGTTTGCGGTTGCCGATCAGGTTGTCCTGTGCCCCTCATGTTTCTCAGCCCACCACGCCTCTTGCTGGCGAGAGAATGGGAATACGTGCGCCAAGGATCAGACGCCCGGTCGCATCATCGAGCCACGTGGGCGCGGAGCCTCGCCCGCATCTGAGGTTCCAGCTCCGGTACAGGTTCAGGCTCCAACTCCGGCAGCGCCAGTCGCGGCACCCGCAGCAGTCGCACGTCCCGCCGCTCCGGCCAAGCCTGCAGCACCCGCCGCCCCTGCAAAGGGAGCCGGACCAGCAGTGCGCGACGCCAAGGGCCTCCGTCCAATGGAAGGCGTCCGTGCGCGCATTGAATCAGCGACGTCCGGGCTTGCGCCCGTCTTCGGTACCGCCATCGACGAAGTTACCGTCACCGTTCCACCTGAAAATCTTCCCGAAGCGGCACGAAGGTTGAAGGAGACCGATGGCCTGAAGTTCGATTACCTGAGATGCCTGAGCGGTGTTGATTACCAGTCGGACGGCATTGAGGTTGTCTACCACCTGTTCAGCACCCGGCTGGCACAGAAGTGCGTTCTCAAGACCCGTTTGGCAGCCGAGGGCGACGCCGTCGGGACGGTTACTACTGTCTGGGCGGGTGCCGACTGGCACGAGCGAGAAACCGCCGAGATGTTCAACATCCGGTTTGAGGGGCACCCATACCCCGAACCACTTCTTTTGGAACGCGATGACCAAGGGACCATCGTTCCCGGACCGGTTCTTCTCAAGCGCTTCAAGTTGCGCCCCAAGGAACCGCCCGCACAGTATGGCTTTCCCGAGGAAGAGTAGGAGTTCGCCATGGCCATCGCACCTTCAATCGACATGCTTCGTGAGCCTGCGCCCTCAGTGGCTGAGGAGCGGAATCTCGAAACTGTCGAGATGACAATCAACATGGGGCCTCAGCATCCGAGCACGCACGGTGTGTTTCGGATGGTCCTGACCCTCGAGGGCGAACGGGTCAAGAATGTGCAGTCGCACATCGGGTACCTGCACCGGGGTGCCGAAAAACTCGGTGAGTCCGGTGATCTTGAGGGCTACCGCAAGGCCATGATCACGCTCGACCGCACGGACTATCTCTCGTCATTGCTCAATGAGCATGCGTATGTGATGGCGGTGGAGAAACTGGCCGGTATCAGCGTCCCGGAACGCGCCGAGTACATCCGGGTCATCCTCGGTGAAATCACCCGCATCAACTCGCATTGCATGTTCTATGGCGCATTCGGTGCCGACTCCGGTGCCACTACGCCATTCATGTACGCGTTCGCACTGCGCGAAGAAATCCAGCAACTGTTCGAAGCGGTCGGTGGCGCGCGGATGTTCCCCAACTACTACCGTGCCGGAGGGCTCCGGGAGGATGTTCCCCACGATTTCGTCCGCCGGGTTCAAACCATTATTGATAGGGCTCTCTACGCCTTTGATGACTTCGACAACCTGATCACCACCAACGAGATCTTCCTTTCGCGGACCAGAGGGCTTGGCATCATCGACCAGACACGTGCGCTCGACCTTGGAGTCTCCGGCCCGCTACTTCGTGCGACCGGCCTTCCGTATGACGTGCGACGGTCCGAGCCGTACTCGATCTACGACCGCTTCGCTTTCGACGTGCCCGTCGGGACCACTGGGGACTGTTATGAGCGGTACCTCATTCGTCAGGAAGAGATGCGCCAGTCTGTCCGCATCATTGACCAGGCCCTCAAGGATCTTCCCGGCGGTCCGACCATGGGCAATGCACCCAAGGCATTGCGCCCCCCGAAAGGCGAGGCGTATGTCCGGATCGAAAACTCGCGCGGCGACTTCGGCGTCTACCTCGTGTCGGATGGCAAGTCGAGTGCGCCATACCGCGTGAAGTATCGATCCCCCTGTTTCGTAAACCTCCAGTCGCTCAACGACATGGTTATCGGAACCTACATCGCCGATGCCGTGGTCGCGCTCGGGTCGATTGATATCGTCCTCGGCGAAGTTGACCGCTAGCCCGTCTCCCCGCCACTCACGGTTCGACCAAGTCAGTCCAGACATAGAGGTTCAGACACATGACTAACAATGCCGCGTCGGAGTTGACGCTTCAGGCCGTTCCTTCATGGATGCCGGCATTCCTCGTCGCTCCGATGATCGGGGGCCTTAGCCTTGCCGATCTCATTGCGCTAGTCGTCCTGCTGCTCTTCGTCCTCAACTTCGTCATGATCGAAATCTGGATGGAGCGCAAGGTTGCGGGGCATGTCCAGCTCCGTCGCGGACCGCTGCACGTCGGCCCGCACGGGTCACTGCAAAGCCCTGCCGACGTCCTGAAACTGCTCACCAAGGAAGACCTCACTCCCGTCGCAGCGGATCCAATCGTCTTCCCAATGGCTCCCTACCTCGTCTTCGTGCCCGTCTTCCTGACCTTCCTGGTCATCCCTTGGGGTCCGCTCGTCCTCTTCGGCAATTTCGTGATCCGCCCCTTCGACCTTGGACTGGTCTACATGGTTGCAATCCCCGCCATGCAAGGGATCGGGCTGGTCATGGCAGGTTGGTCTTCGGGGAACAAGTACTCGCTGCTTGGCTCGGCCCGGGTGGTCGCCCAGCTAATCTCATACGAACTTCCGATGGTGATTGCCCTGCTTGGGGTGGCGATGATGGCGGAGAGCCTGAACCTCACCACGATTGTGGAATCGCAAATGAAGCAGGGATGGAATGTGTTCCTGCAGCCAATCGGCTTCCTCGTCTTCTTCCTGGCCACAATGTCAGAAATGAGCCGTGCCCCGTTCGACATTGCCGTGGCTGAGTCGGAAATTGTGGGTGGCCCGTTCGTCGAGTACAGCGGGATGCGATGGGGGATGTTCTATCTCGCGGAGTTCGCGGCTGTTTGCCTCAACTCTGCACTTTCCACGGCCCTCTTCCTGGGGGGTTGGGAACTGTTTCCCGGATCACACGCCCTCGGCCTTGGGTGGATCTCGGATCAGTTTGGGCTCCTCTTCTTCATGGGGAAGATGATCGTCCTCGTCGTCATCATTCAGTGGGCCCGGTTCGTGCTTCCCCGTCTCCGCATTGACCAACTCATGGACTTCGCGTGGAAGTTCCTCCTGCCTGCCGGGTTTGTGAATTTCATCCTGACAGCAATCCTTCAGGTGTTCGGCTTCGTGCCCTTTGCGATCGGGATCGGCTTGACCCTCGCGCTCGCGGCGGTGCTGCTTGCGACGTATCAGGCGCGACGAAGCCCGTCGACGGTCGCGCTCATCCGAACAGCACCAGAAGCAGTGCCGACCAGTCAGGGTCTCGGCCTTCCCGTCTGACCTCCTCACGCTGACCCACAAAGGATTTGACCGATGCGTGGCGTTCTCGGTGGCTTCTTGCAGACACTGAAGTCATTCCTGACCAAACCAGTAACCCGCTTGTATCCATACGAGAAGCCGCCTCTCGAGGCGCGGTTCATGGGTGCACCTTCCCTCCTCTGGGACGATGCAGTAGACGAAGTCGTCTGTGTCGCATGCAACATCTGTGCGCGTTCGTGCCCCGACGACTGCATCACCCTTACCGGCGACAAATACACAGCCGGAAAGACCAATAAGAAGAACATCATCAAGGATTATTTCATTGACCTTGGTCGATGCTCTTACTGTGGCATCTGCGTGGAGGTGTGCCCATTCGATGCCAACGAAATGTCCCCGCACTTCGAACTGAGCACCTACGACCGCATGACCTTGATCTACGACAAGGACCAGCTGATCGAGATCGGCCGGGGTGTGACCCGTCGAACTGGCAAGCCGGAACCGGTCGGTCCGCTCCCGGGAATCCTCGACCCATCCACCTATCGCTAGTCACAAATCGGTTCGCCCGGACCGTCGGAATCGGGTATCGGGTGTAGCATCAATGCTTGCACGCGCGAGCTGACGCGTGCGGCATCTTGTCATTTGGAGAAGCCATGGAATTGAGCGCGGTCGCCTTCTACGTCGTTGCCGGGGTCACCCTCGTCGCAGCGCTTGGCGTGGTTGTCGCGCGCAGTGTCGTCTACGCCGCGCTCCTCCTGATCTTGTCGCTCGTGATGACTGGGCTGATTTACCTCCTCCTGCTTGCGGACTTCCTAGCCTTGATCCAGATCCTCGTCTACGGAGGGACCGTGAGCATCCTTCTGCTCTTTGCCCTGATGCTTACGCCCCCTGAGACGCGCCCGGAGCTCAACCATCGCGGATGGGCGCTTGGGGCCGTGACTTCGGGCGCGCTCTTTGCACTCCTGCTGGTTGCGTCACTTGCCGACAAATGGCCTGCAGCGGGGGCAGCTCGTCACATCAGCCTCGTCGACCTCGGTCGCGCGCTCTTTTCGACGTGGGCCGTTCCCTTCGAAGTCGCATCGGTGGTCTTGCTCGTGGCGCTACTCGGCGCCCTGACCATTGCGCGCAGCACCTCACCTGGCAGCAAAATCGCTCGCCGTGCTTCGGCATGATGATCGTCTGAGGCGAAACGAATGGTTCCCATAGAACACATCATGGTTTTCACCGGCGCCCTGTTCTGCATCGGCGTCTACGGTGTAATGGCTCGCAGAAACGCCGTTCTGGTGCTGATGGCGATTGAACTCATGCTCAACGCCGTCGCCATCAACCTGGTGGCTTTCGGCACGCTGGTCTATCCCGGGCAAATCAATGGCATGGTCTTCGCGATCTTCGTCGTGACCATCGCTGCTGCCGAACTCGGACTTGGTCTTGCAATCGTCCTGCGGGTATACCGGATGCGTTCAAGCATCAATGTAGACGATATCGATTTGATGAGGTGGTAGCTCGTGGACTACGCGTGGCTCGCGCCCGTGCTGCCGATCGGTGCCTTTGCGCTCAACGTGCTGATCTGGCGACAGATGGGCGCCAGAAAGCATGCCCTGTCGGCCCTGACAACACTCGCCGCCATCGGGGGCGCATTCCTGGTCTTTCTCGCTGTCTTCTCGGATGCATCAGCTCATCTTGAAGAGACCGCGACGAGCAGTGGCCGACATCTGATCTTCGAAGGCACACCGTGGTTCACGGTGGGCGTCGCGCCACACCTTTATGTCTTCGCGCCAACGCTGGTAGTCGACTGGCTATCAATCATGATGCTTGGCGTTGTCACGTTCCTGGCATTCCTGATCGAGTTCTACGCCACGGGATACATGAAGGGAGACAACCGCTACTGGTGGTTCTTCTCCGTCAAGGCGCTCTTCACGGCGGCAATGCTCGGCGTCGTCCTCTCCTACAACTTCCTGCTGATGTACATCTGCTGGGAACTTGTCGGCCTCTGTTCGTTCCTGCTGATCGGGTTCTGGTACTCGGAGCGGGCAAACGCCGAGGCAGCCAAGAAGGCCTTCATCACCACCCGGGTGGGGGACGTGGGTTTCTTCATCGGCCTTGCACTGCTCTTCCTCAAGACCGGCACCTTTGACATGAAGGCGACCTTCGCGGCCGTCGAATCCGGCGCGATTGATCCGGCCACCGTCACCATTGCCGGCATCCTGATCTTCCTCGGTGCAATGGGCAAGAGCGGGCAGTTCCCGCTCCATGTCTGGTTGCCTGACGCAATGGCCGGACCGACGCCGGTCTCCGCACTCGTGCACTCAGCAACCATGGTGGCCGCGGGTGTCTATCTCGTCGGCCGTGCGTATCCGATCTTCCATGCGTCACCTACGACGATGGGGATCATCACCACTGTCGGAACCATCACCGCCATCTTCGCAGCGACGATTGCGCTGACTCAACGCGACATCAAGCGCATCCTCGCCTACTCAACGATCAGTCAGCTCGGGTACATGATCATGGCCTTGGGCGTTGGCGCCTACACCGCGGGCCTCTTCCACCTGTTCACACACGCCTTCTTCAAGGCGCTCCTTTTCCTTGGTGCCGGGTCAGTCATCCACTCCATGGAGCCCGTCCTGCACGGGACCGGGCGCAACCCCAACGACATTTTCAACATGGGTGGACTGCGCAAGCAGATGCCGGTCACATTCTGGACCTTTCTTCTCGCCTCCCTCTCTCTGGCAGGGATTGCGCCACTGGCAGGATTCTGGAGCAAGGATGCGATTCTCGTCGGTGCCTACGAGGCCGATGCCTGGTTGCCGTTGATCGTGGCACTCTTCACCGCGTTCCTGACCGCCTTCTACATGTTCAGATGCATCTACCTAGTCTTCTTCGGACCGGCAAGGTGGCAGGTCGCGACAGCCACACCGGACCACCATGACAACCATTCCACTGACCACGCGTCGGGTCACCATGCAGAGCCCCACGAAAGCCCTTGGACCATGGCGCTTCCGTTGGTACTGATTTGCGTGCCAGCGATTGCTGCCGGATGGATCGGTATCCCTGGATTTTCCGAGGCCTTCGCGGAGACTGTTCGCTTCGGTCCGATGATCGAGGAACACATCAATCTGGTTCTCGCCGGGGCAGGAACGCTCGCGGGGTTGCTCGGCATTGGTCTGGCAACACTGATGTACCTCACCCCCGTCTCCGGTCCGCGCCTGATCTCGGAAAGTTTCCCGGCCGTCTACAAGACCCTTTACAACAAGTACTACTTCGATGAGATGTACCAATGGATCATCGACCACGTAGTGCTCGCAATCGCCGCCATGGCAGCAACTGTCGATCGAAAGATCCTCAACGATCGGATTGTGGACTGGTGCGGGCCGTTCCTACAGGGCGCTGGGGCACGTTTGCGCCTCACGACCTCCGGCTACATCTATCACTATGCGTTCGGCTTCATCATCGGGATCATGGCCATCGGTGTGGTCATCTCTGGCGGAATTCCGGACATGCGGTTCGCTCTCTGGTAGGCGCCCCCTTCCCGTTGTCTGTCACCAACACAACCTGAAACCATCATTCGCCACCTGTAAGGACAAGCTCAGTGGGCTACCTGTCGAC
>Ga0214923_10000383_pt1 | contig 67987 bp, 66 predicted proteins | sample LL1510_MetaG_FD_177993 | JGI IMG/M metagenome (GOLD analysis project Ga0214923, IMG submission 177993) | Freshwater microbial communities from Lake Lanier, Atlanta, Georgia, United States - LL-1510 | ecosystem: Environmental > Aquatic > Freshwater > Lake | place: USA: Georgia | collected...
TAAATCGTTTAAATCTCATCTGACGCATCTATTTCAGAAACTAACTGTAGTTTTTTATTTAATTTTTTTATTTTTGGTTTAACTTTGTTTGTTTCACTTTTAGCTACCTTTATCGCCTTTTTTTCTTTTTGTATTTCCTGATTTTTTGTCCTATTATTTTCTGTTTCTTCATAATCAGTAATTTCAATTACTACTTTATCTGTATTTACTTCAATATGTTTTTTATAAATTATATATCTATTTAAAAACGATATTTTTTTCTCGTATTCACTCATATTTGGAGCTTTTCCATAATTTTTAGCAACAAAACGATCTCTGTTTATTTCTTCGAGCATATCATTAAATAGTTCACTAAATAAACCAGACCCGTTTGGAAATCCTAACTCTTTGGCCTCTTCTTGTGTGATTAATTTAAATCCGTACGCATCAAATACTCTATCTAAATAATCAAAATTTATTAAATACTCCGGAATTAATTGATTAATTGACTCTTGGTATACACTTATTTTATAACCAACACTACTTGAATTATCTTCAAATGTAGAAGCACCATAATCTTTAACTATTTCCCAAATTTTTTTACCATCTTCTTTTATTTGTATTGACTCATTTGTTTTTATTTTTTTCAAAAAATCAAATATTAATTTACCGTCATAAGCTGTCGCTATAAAATAACCATTTAATTTTGTACATTGAGCTACATTTGTTATAAATCCTTTTAATGTTTCAGGACTTTCAAAAAAGTAATGTAACGCAAATTGGCAAGATGATATATCAAAACCATTTTCGTGTTTACCATATTGTCGAGCAACACCTTTTCCTAATAAATTAGGATCTTTTGTTCCTCGACCAAATAACGCAGCTGTTATTTGTTTTGCTTTTTCATTTAATAATGCAGATCCGTTTTTAATATTATGTGCACTATTACCGTGAACAAACAATGCATAAGGCATTATCTTATTTTCTTTTCTTGCTTCTAAATACCTTACGCACGCACCATCTATTCTATTTTCTAAATTATCTTTTGAATAATCGATACCAAATATAAAAGATAACCTCGAATGTATCCATTTAGATAAATCGCCTGCTTTACCACACGCAAAATCTACTAAAGTATTATCCGGTTTTGATATTTTTGATATTAATTTCTTTTTTACATATAAATTATGAAAATTTTTTAATGCGTCTGTCTTAAATTTTCCTGCTGGTGTATTATAATATTGGTCTTCACTTACACTTAAATCGGGTATATTTAGGCCAGATGATAACATTTCTTCTGTTATTCTACCTGCAGGATGAATTGATTTCCAATTTTCGTTTGCTACTTTATAGGCATTTCCGAATTCACGTTCACCTCGCAAATATCTCGTTGTTTTATCGTTACGTACTCTTAACGGAACCCACCGCCATCCGTCTTCTCTTTCAAAATCATAACGAAATTCTACTATCGTATTATCCGTAAATACTTCATTTTCTTCTGTATACATTTGTTTCATACCAGAACCATCTATTTTTAACATTATTTTACAGAGTCCTGCGTTCGGGTCATATGGGTCTGTCGGATAAAATCGTTTTGGTAAATATGTATTTTCTTTTTTATCTTCAAACCTTTGTACGAATTGAGGCAATTTATCGTCTATTATATCCTGACACGGATTAATATATCCGTCTTTTTTTTCGTCAAATCCACATCTTAGTTCAATTATTTTGTACTCTTTTATTTGAACATAATTTGTAGCATCATTTCCTTCTTCAAAAAGTGGTTTAATTACGTCTCCGTTATCATCTTTTTCTGTTGTTACTAGAAAATCAATTGTATTATATTGAGGCGGTTTCCATTTAAAAGAATATGTCCATGTAATTTTTGTTTTAGGTCCAGCCTTTCCTATTTCTGTTGAACCGACACCCAAATACATGTGAGTAAATATCAACCCATCCGTATTATATTCAAATCTATCTTCTTTTCCTTTATTTAAAATATCTTTACATGCGGAAAATATACTTTGATTTGTTTTTACAATAGGATAAAACTCTTTTACCATAAATTTTATAGGAGACAATAAACTAACCGTATTTTTACCTGATTTTTGTTCTTGTTTTAATACCGATAACGGATTTAATATCGTAATTATATTTTTTAGTAACTCGTATCTGGATTTATATTTATTTACATTTCCTTGTATAAACGGCCTATCTCTAACATCTTGTTTTTCACTATAATAAATATCAAATGCGGCATATAAATTTATATAATTATCATGTTTATCTTTTCTTATTAACTCTCCATCTATAAGTGTATTAAAACATTTTTCATTTTTTGTTATTGCACCGGTAAATATAATATCCATATTAGTATTTATTAAATAGATTTTACCATTTTCGTGAATAAACAACATATTACGTTCCCCGTCCGCTTTATCGGTAACAACAAAATCTTTACGAATATTTGGACCGTTATAATTTTCGTCGATTTGTGTAATATGCGTTAATTGTAACGTAATCGAATTTGGACCTATGAAATTTCGATTATCTATTTTTTTTGTTTTGTCAAATTCATTTTCCCAAATTAAACGCATATAACTATTAATAACTTGAGTTTGCTCTGGATAAGATATAGGATAATTTGTTCCTTGTAATCCAGATAATACATATTTTATTACTTTTCTTAAAGACTCAACTATAATTTCAGGACTATTAAATTTTGTTAATGGACCGATTTTTTTATTATCTATTTCTATTTCTATTTCATAAGTTTCTTTGTTTTCAAATACATTTGAATCTTTTATATTATATACACGTATCGTATGTCCCTTTCCTTCACGACCATAATTGTCTGGCATTTTATTTCCAGATTTTACAATACTTATATCCACAATAAAAGGATAATCCGGATGTTCAAAAGATACTCTATTTATATATCGAAATTCCTTTTTTGATTGTTTCCAATTATCAATTGTATATGTTTTTATTCCTGCCTTTGGGGTTTCCTCTGTTTGATAAGACACTCTAAAATTAAAATCATTGAAATTAATTGGAAATAATTTTTCGCCATTTATCACTGCAGGTTTTTTTATTATAAAATTTACAGAATCTGGCGAATTTATATATATTGCTTTTATGTCATTGTTTTTGCAATAACTTTGAATATTATTTATACCAGATATTTCACTTCTTACATCAGATAATCTAAATTTTCCTGTACCACTATCTAAAAATTCACAATTAATACGTAATAAATTAATTCCGACATTATTCAATGTTTGAAATCCTAAATATTTTAATTTTCCTATTACATTGTCATAATCTGTACGACTTAAAGGTTTTATACCCTTTGTTCCAAATTTAACCTCTAATTCATGGTGTATGTTTGGTTTTATTCTAAATGGATTTATACTATAATACTTTTTTACAAGTAAATTAAATTGATCTTGTAAATGCCCTTCTACTTTTTGAAGATCATCTTTTTGTTCTTCTTCCTCTTTTTGTTCTTCTTCTTCTACTCCAAATAATTCTGTCGAATAATCTTTTGACGTTTCCACTTTGCTACGTGATTTTTCATACATGTCTTTTAAAAGATGATATTTGTCACGTAAACCAAAACTCTCCAATGTAGCCTTATCTTCCTTGTTTAGACTATCAAAATATTCGTTTAATTCTTTATTTTTTATCGCCTTTAATATATTTATCTGTACACTTTTTAAACGATATTTAGTTATATTTTTTTTTGTATCATTATCTAAACTCTGAAATAATTCGTTTAATTCTTTATCATCATAATCTATTTTATCAATATTCATTCGCTTTATATATATATTTATACATTTTTATATTATTTTATCATTTTTATTTTATTATGCAAAATGTTTTATTATATCTTCATACAAATCCTTTTTTAATTTTTTTTTAGCGTCTTTATTTAATTCTATTGATAACTTATTTGCAATCGTAGTCAAGTCTTGCATTGTATAAGATGTAATTGCTTTTATCGGTTTTTTTAAATTTTCTATACAATAATTTATTTCTTTAATTTTATTAATTTTTTCGATATCATAAGCATTTAATTCAAATCCGTATCGCTTTTCATATTTTTCCTCATTTAAATAAATAATATATTTGTCTTTTGTTTCGTCTATTGTAAACTCATAATATGTTTTCTTTGTTTTATTTAAAAACAATATATTTATATTTTCTATTGCGCAAAGCGTTAAAAACGCCGGTAACTGTAAATATTTATCATTAACTAAATTACTTTCTATATTTGTTAATGTGTCAAATTTATATATTTTAACCAATGCTTTTTCTTTCCTTAATTTTTCTACATATTCAACCTTTATCTGTTTTTCTATTACTTCATTTTTATGAAATAATAATTCATATTTTTCATACCCGTATTTTATTATATAAAAACACCAAAATAACGAATCTTTTTCTTTTGGATAATATATTGATTTTTTTAACGATTTTTCTATTACTTTTTTTTGCAATATTACATCTTTTTCTTCAATCTTTAACAGATTATTTGTTATCATTGTATTATCTAACATATAATCTTTTATATCATTTAAATCTATCATAACGTTAGACATTATTATTTACTATTTGACAATATCTTTAATACATTAAATTTAATCATTTTTTTCGGAAGTATGAAAAAAAGTTGTTTTATATTCTTCTTTTATTTTTTCTGCTTGATTCAACATCATATTTTGTTTATTTACATAATTTACAAATTTCATTAATTCATCTATGATTGTTTTTTTTAATTCTGATAAATTTATATGTATTCCATTTTTATTTTCATTAATTGTTACATCGGTATGTCTTTTTAAAATACGTAATACCTTTACCTGATTTGTTTTTTCCATATTTTCAATTATATTTTGTAAATTAATAAGTTCTTCGTCTGTGTAATTTTCGCTTACTGTTTCCATTATATAGATATATTTAAAAAGTATTTAAATAGATTATTATCATAATTATATATTATTATGGGATTTTATTATAAAACTCTTTTTTATTACGACGTGAATGATTTGACTAAATTTATTGAACTTGCTAAATTAGACCCTATTATTGAAAACAAAGAAAAAAATTTAGGATATGTACCAAAAACTGAGTTAATTCGATTTATAAATAAATTTTATCCCGATATTACATCGACCGAAAAGAAAAATGAGACAAAAACATATTAAAAAATAAATAAAAATCTCATTCTTTAATCTTTTCTTTCGGTATTTATAACTTTGGGTCTATCACTCGTCTTGTGATATGATTCATGGTTTCCTACAAAATATCGTAGGTCTTTTCCTATGTTGTATCCATTCTTTCATTAGATACAAGATATTTCTACTACCATTCAAATCTCGGTTCATTAAATGGGAATGAGACGACTTACTACACTTCGTGCAAGTTAGTAATCCGTGTATATTCACCATACCTTCTCTAAATGGTCTTGGGTTTTCTCGTTGTTTATAATAACATGTTTCACCTTCTAAACAAAAACTACACATTTTAGATGTTTTGAACTCATCCACAATACATAAATTAAAATGTTTTGCTAATAAATCTTTTAATGATTTGTTTGGTGTAGGCATACAATTTTTCATTTGTTGTGTTTGTTGAAAGGAACCAAACCCTATAACAATCTTTTTACCAAATGTTCGTTTTATTTTATTGATTAAAATGCTCTCGCTTTTCTGTGTATATGTATGGCTTCTCCATCTTAATTTCCGAAATAATTCTTGTTCGTAATATTGCTGTAATTCTTTATTGATTTTGTTTCTTACTTTTAAATATTCTATAAACTTCTCATAATTACAACTCATGGAACAAGTTTGATTTAATGATTCTTCTATTTCTTTAATATTATTTTTGTAAAATGATTTCATAATTATTTGTCTTTTCTTTTTTGCGTATGTATCTATCCTTCGTTGCATTTTGGTATATTTTAATGTATTACCTTTTTCATCTGTCATAAACAAAATTGTATTTTTACCTGGGTCTATTGCTACTTTATTGTAATCTTTCAAGTAATTTAATTCTTCATTAGACAATTCAGTTATATAATCATATTCATTACAAGTTGCCTTGTTGTTCTGTGGAATAGTTTTGTCTTTCATATCTACTCTTATAAATACCAACGAACAACCAACACCATCAGTAGAAAACATATGATTAAATATGTATTTATTTGGGTTCATTAGTTTATTTATTTTTTCCATATCAAACAACGAGTTCCATATGAGTTCTTTACTTTCATTCACTTTATCCAATAATTTACCTTGTGTAGTTTTGTGTTTCTTTGTATCAAATAACATGGTAATAAGCGTTTTTGTATCAATATTCATATATTTTGGAATAAGTGTTTTTCGTAAAGGGCAAAACTGAAATAATTTCTTTTCTTTTTCTTCTAATTTCAAGTTCATATAAATCAACGGAAATAAATAGTGCTGTGGGGAACATTCCAAATCATAATATACATTCTTTTTTATTTTTTTTGGAATAAGAAATGCTTTGTTTGCATCTTTCCATAATTTATATTCATTTTCAGATGTGTTAGTATTATTCATAATGTCGTTAAATATGAAATTTGTATTTTTGTAAAGTTGTTGTCTTTCTTCTTTGGTTTGATTTTCCTTTTCAAATTGTATGTTGATAAAACGTTTCAAGTGTTTCGCAAAATGTGTTTTAATATTCGTTTCTAAACAAGTTAAAATAGCAGTAGCCGTATAACCAATTGTATTACCATATTTAGAATAAAATAATTTTTCACCTTGTATGGTTTGTTTGTAATGGTTCTCATAAAAAAAGGTTAATTCATCATTCGTAAATTTCTTTCCTCGTTTATCGCCAACTGAAATTGTCTTAATAATGTGTTCTATAAACTTTTCATCTATTTTTGGTAATGGTTGATTTGTATGATATTTATGTAAAATATACAATCTTAAAAATTGATAAGTATGTATGACAATGAGATTAAGATTTTTACAGTATTTATTGAGTGTAAGTATTGTTTCTGTGTCCAAACAAATACTTTTAAGTGATGTCTTAATCACTTTTAACGGACTATTTGTCTTTTTGCGTTTTTTCATTTATATAATTACTAAACATTATATCTTTAAGTAATTATACGCAAATATTCTTTTTCCTAAATTATTCATCATAAAATAATTTTATAATACTGTAATTATTATCATTTGAATTTATATTTAATAATATCGTTTCTTTAAGTGTATTTAATCTATTTATCCATTCATCTTCATTTTCTATTTTATTATTTTTCCAAGGAGAAACAATCAATTGATTTCCTTTTTTATAATTGTCAGGATTAAACCGAATAATTATTATTTGTTTATTGTATAATTTACCTGCCTTTTTTATTTTTATATTTCTTTTTTCTTCTTTTTCAACACTATATTTTGAATGTTGATTTTCATCTATTTCAATAATAATTATTTTATTGTTTATTTCTAATTGAAAATCGGGTCTATATGGCAATTCAATATTAAATTTTAGACATTTATCATTTATAAACTTGTATTCTGTTATGTAATCAGTTAAATATTGCTTCACTGCAATTTCTTTATTTTTATAATTTATTTTATTATAATTGTTTTTATTGTAACATTCAACACAACACCCATTTAATTCTAATTCATTATAATCATTAATTTTCTTTAATAAACATAACTTACATACTTTATCAATTAAATTTACCATATCCATTTTGCTATGTTTATTACAATATTCAACTAATACATACTCATTTCTATTATCTAATTTTTTCATATAATTTTTACAAGGTATATAATTTTTTTCATTATCACATGTGTTAAATATAATTTTATAACCAAATCTTGCGGTTGAGTAACAATCATCAACAATACACATATATTTTTCTTTTGTTTTATACATTTATAACTACTATAATAATTTAATTTTATATCAATTATTTTTATCATTTTTTTCAGGTTCTTTTTGTTGTTTTCTCTTTAAATAATAAGTGCGTCTATATTCTTTTAATTTTTCTGGATTTTCTTCTTTTAACTTCTTTAAATAGGTTGTGCCTTGTTCCTTAATTTTTTCTTTATTTTTTTCATAATATCGTTTGTGATTATCTCCATTTGTATATTTTTTTAATTTATCTTCTAACTCTTGAACTTTATTTTTTAATTCTTCGTTTTCTTTTTGTAATTGTTCTGTCATTTTACTATTATAAATAAATAATTATATTTTTAAATATTTATAAGCATATTTATTATGAAACAACATACAGAAGATTATAAATTAAGTGCCGTCCAATATTATTTGAAACATAATAATGATATGCGTAATACTTGTAAAATATTTGATTGTAAATATCAATCATTATCAAGATGGGTTAAAACATATAAGAAAAATAAAACTTTACAACGAAAAACACGAAAAAATCATAATCTAAAAATCACGCCAGAAATAGAAAAGTATATCAAAGAATATGTAATAAAATATCCAACAACTACTTTATGGGAATACTCTAAATTGGTTAATGAAAAGTTTGGGGTTCATTTAACTGATAGAAGTATTTATACGATTTTACATAACAATAAAATAACACGAAAAAGATTGAGAAGTAAATATTACCCAGAAAAAAGAGAAGGACAAGAAAAACAAGATTTAGCAGAGTTTTATAAAAAATTGGAAAAATATAATTACACTAAAACAATATGTTTAGACGAGACATCAATTTATTTGAATATGACACTTTCTTATGGTCGTAGTAGAAGCGGAACAAGAGTTATACAGAAAACAAATAAATACCCATACAAACGATATAACCTATTATGTGCTATAAGTGCAAACAAAGTTATTGGTTGGAAATTATATCCAGAAAGAAAAGGAGGTGTAAAAACAACGGATATTTTAGAGTTTTATGATGAGTTTATTAAAGATAAATACACAAACCATTTAGTCATTATGGATAATGCTGTTATTCATAAATCTAAAATAATAAGAGAAACGATTGAAAATAGTAAAAATGAATTATTATATTCCGTCCCTTACCACCCAGAAACCAACGCAATTGAAGAGTATTTTAGTCAATTAAAACATTATATCAAAAAAGAAAGTCCAAATACATATGAAGATATTTATAATGTAATAAATGAAATATTAGAAACTAAAATAACAAAAGAACATTTAACAAACTACTTGAAACATAGTTATAAAATATACAAATAATAATTATGTTTTTGTCTCATTTTTCTTTTCGGACGGTGTAATTTTACGGAAGATATGATTACAGAAAATTCATATATAATTGAATATTGTACGTGTACTTTAGCTTATACATCGTCAGTTGATATTAGTTGTAAAATTCCAGTTAAATAAATTGTTAGTATTCTTTTCGTTTTAATTCTCCTAAAACCGCTATACGCTTGTCATTTAACTCAAACTGTGTTTCTAATACTTTAATATTAAATTTATCACCCACTTTAATTTCGTTAAAATACTCATTATTATAATCTTTATGATAATCTTTTGGAACTAATACAAATATTGGAGACACCGTTTCATTTGCGCTTACACCACTTATTCCTGCTAATGTTATATTTTGAGCTACACAATTTATAACCATTCCTGAAACTGGAAAACATATTTCACATTCAAATATTACCTCAAATGACACATAATTACCTTTTACAATTAAACCACCAGAATATGTTTTTATTTTTGATGAATATGGTTTTATATATCCTTCCGAAATACATTTCCCTTCATATGTAATCCTTATATTTTCCTCAATCGTCTGTTTTAAATTTTTTCCTATTGCTGTAATAGGTAATATTATATTTTTTGTAATTTCGCCACGATAATATATGGATTGCATTTTTTGTTCTTTTTTAGTTTTGTCCATTATTTATAATATAATAATATATCTTTAATTGATTTCATTTTTCTTTTTTAACTTATATTAAAATTAATTGTTTAATTTATATAATTTATGTAATATCGCTAATTCTGGAGTTAAAAACCATTTTTTATTATTTTTTTTTATATCATTGAAATAACGTAAAATAAATTCTAAAAATATACATAATTCAGTATGACCGATTGCTTCTTTTGTTACTATATTATTTTCTTTAATTTGTTTCGTATTTTCAGCAGTAAATTCTTCTTTTCCTAATATTATATTTATATTATTAATAGTATTTTTTTTACCTGCTTCATCACATCTTGCACCAGTATCACGCGGAGATAACAAATTTTTTGTTTTAAATACAATGTTTTTATTTTGTTTGTCATAACCTAAAAATCCGATTAAATTGTTATAATTTTCTTTGTTAAATTCCAAATATTTTGCTACTACTGGAAAGGTTTTAAATTCACGTATGTCTTCTGGTTCAAGTTCACTCCATATTCCGTCTTCTAATTTTAAAATTACCATTTTATTTAATTTAAATAAAATTATAAAATAATCGTCTTTTGTTTTAATGCTTATTTTATCAAAATAATTTTTAAGTAACCATTCTACCGACCCCTCTTCAATTGTATCAAGTGAATATAAATAATTTATCAATTCTAATTTTCTATCATATAATAGACTGTCTACTATATGTGCTGCTAAATAATTTTCTAAATGTTTTTCGGATATTTGATACAATATTTTCATTTTATTAATTACTACACCACAATGTTTATACCAATTATCGTCTCCGCGAGGAACCTTCCCTATTCGCATGTATTCCATTGTTAAGTTATACTGTTCAGTTATTTCAACTATAGTTTTATCGCCTTCTTTCAATTCATTTTGTATTAATGTGTTTCTTTTATCAATTACTGGTTTTACTATGTCTTGATTTATTACAAAATTTATCATCGAATGTTTATAATCAATTGGAATGGACCTATCAAATAATGATATATTTTTATATTTTAATTCAATTGGCTGAAATAAATAATAGTCTCCAATATTTATTAATTTTCCATTTCTTCCATATTTATCTGTTATAAATTCGTTTTCTTCAATTAATTGAGTTAAACAATAATATATTTGAGCGTAAGGATATTCTTTTGGGGTTCTAATAGCATTTATTAATATATCCTTCTTATAAAAATAACTTTCTTTCATTAACATCCTTATCTTTTGAAATATTTTTTCTGAATTTACAACAATAAAACTTTCATTATATGTATCTTCGTTCAATTCTGTTATATTTTTAGACGGCTTACATACAAAATTACAGTCTGCCATATAATCACAAGTTGGTGAAAAAGGGGTATCACCTATTTTAAAATCTTTTATTACAACACCATTTGATAACTCTTGTGTAAACTGTTTATTTATTATATCTTCAATTTTTGTTTGTGTAAAATTAGTTTGATCATTGTTTAATATACAATCTACCGCTGTTTCTTTTAATACGCGGGTTACTTTTCCTATTTGTATTGCTTTATATTCTGCTACACGGTATACATATAAGTCAGCAGCTTCTTCCATAGAAGACTTATCCAATATAGTACCATGCATAAATATCTCCACATTTCTTTTTTCAAATGGTAAGTCTTTATGCGAAAAATTTCTTACAGCACGTCCTATTATTTGTTCGATTCTATTTAAATTATACCAAGGGTCTAAAATATGTACTTGACGAATATATTTTAAGTCAATTCCTTCTGACCCTGCTTTTGAAATTAATATTACTTTTATTTTCTCTCCGTATATATTATCTTCTCCAGTTAATCCTTTTACTTCATAGTCATTATTTGGTGATAGACGTTGATCGCCTGTTATCATAGAATATCTAGCGGGTTTAAAATCTTGTTTGTTTTCTGGTGGTCTCATTGTTTTTACATCAACCACTTCTGTCGGAGTATTTTTAAACAATGGTTTTACGTTCTCTCCGTACCTAATAAAACCCATTTCTTCTAGTGCTAATGCCATCGGTATTAGACCACTATCAATATACTGAGAATAAATAAGAATAATACCTTCTCCAACTTTACCTGTTTTTTTATCATAAATATTTTCTAATATTGTTTTAATTTTTACACTATATTTATCGATTTTATCATAACTAAATATACGCCCATAATTTGTTAATGTCGATTTTTTATATTCAAAACTGCCTTTTTCAGGAGGTGTGTTTTTATCAATATAAGCCATCATTCTGTCTAAACCATTTTTTCCTGTTAATATATGTGGGTCAAATGTTATTAAATCCGTTTTATTACCACCACTTTTAATAGGTTTATTTTCACTTTCACTTTCACTTTCCTCTTCGCTTTCACTTTCCTCTTCACTTTCACTTTCCTCTTCGCTTTCACTTTCCTCTTCACTTTCACTTTCCTCTTCGCTTTCACTTTCACTATTTAACGTAGACTCTGTTTCTGAAAAACTTTCTGAATACTCATCGGAATACTTTTCGGTAGGTAGTTTATTCATCACTTCTTTTAATTCGTTACTTGGATATGATATAATTAAAGCTTCTAATGGGGTCTGCAATAAAGTATATCCAAAAGATTCCATATTTTCAAAAGAAGCCATGTTTCTCTCAATACCTGTTTTTGTCGTTATATTAAAGTTCTTGTGTCGCAAGGCATAAATAATATATTTATAGGCACATCCCTGACATTCTCCACAATTATTACAATATGGTATTTGATTTAAATATAAACTTAAAATTCTTTTTTTATCTTCATGTTTTATTTTTTTTAAGTTCATTTGATAAGACGGATATTCTATTGCTCCATTTTTAAAAGTGTGAGTCGGCGAAAAAATATCCGGATAAACTCTGTACGGAAAAGTATACGGGTTCTCTCCACGAACAAAAGATATATATCCTGTTGCCTTTCTTATTAACAACTCTTCACCGTCTTTTTTAAAATTACCTATTTTGTCAAACACATCCTTTACGTCAATTTTACCGCGTTTATCATTCATATTCATTATATTCAACAACCAAATTATTTCTTTATAACTATTGTACATTGGAGTTGCCGAGAGAAATACGAAACGCAAATTTTCAGCAGCTTTAACTAATAATTCCAAGTTTATTGCCACCTTTTTATTACTATTATCGTCTGCTTTCCTAATATTATGTACTTCATCTATAACTATTAATCTGTCATTAAATTCTCTCCGTAATCTATTAATTATTTTATTGTTTAATTTAACATTATAATTCGTATTCACTAATATATTTGATTTTTGTTTATCTTTATCTTCTTCAGTATAATTCATTGTTTTTATAATATAATTCGCAAATTGACCGTACCCTAAAAATAAATAATAGGAATTAATTAATGTTTTTATTTGACTTATTACTTTCTCTCTAGTAATACCTTTCATATTCATCGGATTGATTTCTTTTAATAATTTGTTACCTATACACCCTTTTATTGTCCATATACCTTCAATCAACTTTAATTTTCTCTCATCAAATAACTGTAATTTAAAATTATCTTGTACGTTCTCAGAAGCTACTATTATTATTTTTTTTGTTATACCAACTTGTTTCATATAATCCCGCATTTCTTCGCAAATACCTATTGCTGAGCATGTTTTTCCCGTGCCTAAAGAATGATATAATAAGAGACTATTATATGGAGTCTGAAAAGACATGAAATTTTTTACAAATGTTTGATGTGGTTGTAATTCAAAGTCAGACTTTGATAAAATATCCGCATATTCTTTAATATTTTCATGAATTGTACCATCGTATTTCGTGTCGTTAAATTCTTTTTTTTCTGCTATTTTTATGTTAAAATTTGGGTCATTTAAATTCGGATATAAATAATTATCGATATCCGGGTTTTTTTGTAAATAAACGGTTTCCGCTTTTTCTTTATTTAATAAAAACTTATTACAAACATCAGAATAATAATTTTCTCCGTTACACGGGTTTTCATTTGGTAAAGATTTGATTTTTTGAAATTCATTTTCTAATAAATCTTTTATTTTTTCATTAGGTGATTCATTTGTCATTATATATTATATATATAATCTATAAGTTTTTAATACTTTATCAATGTTTGTAATTAAATTTATTTTTTCTAAATTATATGGCCTTATTGACTGAATACATTCTTCTATTGTTTTCCATTCTAATTTACTTACTTCACTTCTTTGATAATTATTCAACGAGATTTCGTCCAAATCATTTGGCATATATGCCAAATAATATTTATGTTTATAAGATTTATGGTTTGTTCCTATAAATATCTCTTCAAATGGTAGCACATTTTCAATAACATTAATTTTTGTTTTTAATATTCCGGTTTCCTCTTCAAATTCTCTTAAAGCACATTCTAAATCTTTTTCTTTTATATTTTTTCTTCCTTTCGGAAATTCCCATTCCGTTTCTTCCCAAATACTATTACTATTTTCGACTATATTTTGTAATGTAATTATTTCGTCGTTTATTGAAACCCCTTTTACTATTGTTTCCATTTTTTTAGAAGACTGTATTTCCTCATTTTTGTATTGATTATTTATACTATCTCCCCACATATCACACCATAAATCTTGAAAAGGTTTTATTAATATTGAGTTTTTTTCTTCTATTGACATTTCATTTATTATATTTTGTAATTGATAAATGTTTGTAGGAGAATACTTACCTCTTACAAAGTCTATATATCCAAAACTATCTTTACGTCTTAGCATTAAATATTTATATTTACAGTTATCATCTCCAAATAATCCTTCTTCACAATGAAAAACAATTACACCACAACTTGTTATAGGTAATTTACATTGATTTAATAAATGACCACATTTACCACAGTTATTACATAATCCAGTATTTTTATTCATTTATATACAATAAATTATTATAACATTTATATTTAAATTAAAACATAATAAATTTTATATGTTAAAAGGATATATATAATAATGGTTAATCAATTTGACCCAAAAATATGGGGACCCCATTATTGGTTTTTTTTACATACATTAGCAATTACATATCCTAATCATCCTAATGAAATAACAAAAAAAAAATATTATGAATTTATATGCAATTTACTTCCACTCTTTATTCCGAATGAAAATATATCAAAAGATTTTACACAGTTTATTAATGAATACCCAGTTACGCCTTATTTAGACAATAAAGACTCTTTTATTCGGTGGGTACATTTTATACACAATAAAATTAACGAAAAACTCGAAAAACCATCTATTTCTTTAAATGATTTTTATATAAATTATTACAATCAATATAAATCAACAAATATTAGGTGGATAGAATATCTAAATAATAAGAAAAAAATAATTTATTTTTTAATTCTAATTGTCATATTTATTGCTATTTATTATTTGTATGACAAATAAGTATTTTACACATTTGGGACCACATTTTTTAAATATGCATTTTAACTAATTTAGAAAAATAATATATACCATAAACAATAATGAGTAAATATACTTGTGAAAAGTGTGACAGGGAGTTTAAAAAAAAGCAGCATTACACCAATCACCTAAACAAAAAAACCTGTGTAAATGAATTAAAAATCAAAGAAATTATTGATAAAGAGGTTGAAGAAAATTTTTCAAATATTAAAAATAATATATTTGACGTTGTGAAAGAGGAAAACATTATAAAACCATTTGAACCAGAAAATACTAAAAGTAGTAAAACTAAAAATGTTACAGTAGTCCGTAAAAACAATTTGGATAAATTTTATACTATACCAAGTTATTCAAAAAAATGTATTGATAAAGTATTTGAATTATATGATAAAACAAAATTTGATTTAATTGTTGAACCAAGTGCTGGGAATGGTAGTTTCTTTAATCAGTTAGAATTTGAAAACAAAGTTGGAATAGACATATCTCCTGATAATGAAAATATTTTAAAAATGGATTTCTTTAATTACCATCCACCAACACATAAAAATATATTAGTTATCGGTAATCCTCCTTTTGGAAAAGTAAGTTCAATAGCAATTAAATTCTTTAATCATTCTTCTAAATGGTCTAATGTTATTGCCTTTATTATTCCAAGAACTTTTAGACGTCCAAGTGTTCAAAATAAACTAAATAAAATGTTTCATTTAATTTACGATGAAGATGTTTCAACTAAACCATGTTGTTTTAATCCTCAAATGATGGTAAAATGTTGTTTTCAAATATGGGAAAAAAAAGATTTTGAAAGACCTTTTATTGATTTACCAATAAAACACGAAGATTGGGAATTCTTATCATTTGGGCCAATTGATACAAAAGGACAACCCACACCACCAAATGGGGCGGATTTTGCTATGAGAGCATATGGTGGCAAAATTGGTGAAATAGTAAAAATAGAGTTAAATAAATTAAGGCCAAAAAGTTGGCATTGGATTAAAAGTAATATAAACAAAGAAGAATTAATAAATAGATTTAATAAATTAGATTATTCGGATAGTTTAAATACAGCAAGACAAAATTCTATGGGACGAGGTGAACTTGTAAGATTATATACTAAGTTCATTAATTCTATAATTTAATAGTTCAATCCAACATTTATCACCATATTTTGAATAATGTAAAAATATTATGCGTAAAAATATAGATATTTAATTAATACTGATTATTTATAAAATTTAGGCAATAAAATAAACTTTCTTATTTTTAGAAATACCTGCATTAAAAAACTAATATTTAAAAAATAAAATATAATAATATAATATAAAATGGATAGTAAGACATTTCAAATGCTTTGTACGCCAGCTAAACTTTATTTTGCAATCGCAGTTATCGCATGTATTATTGCTTTATTTAGCGGAGTACCAGTAATTGCAGTATTTATCAAACTTTTGTTCGCATTTATCTGGACATATATTTTATCATGGTTGTGTAAAAAAGGATATAAAACAGTTTCATGGTTTTTAGTATTATTACCATATATTATTATCTTACTCGGATTTTTCGGTATTATGATTATTTCTAAACAACATAGAAATATGTTAAATTCTATTCAATTACAGGGTCCTTATGGAGGAGAGAACTTTATGAACCCTTCAAAAAAACATTAAATTATAATTCTCATACGTATGACTAAAGAAAATGGCACCATATAGAAATTCTCTAAAGTTTCAAAAATACTATTACATTATATAAATTTGTAATTTCAAAATAATAATGAAATATAGTTTTTCCCATAAAAAACACACTATTAAATCTCTTATTCATCTCTTCGTGGGTTTTTTACACACATTTTATGTAATTTATCACATTTTTAATTTCATAAAAGTATTTATTATATTTTATTTATTTATGAGATTAGAAATATTTATATTCTGTGTAACTGCTTTTTTTATTTATAACGCATATACCGACGGAAAATATACTAAAATGTTATTAACTTTTAAAAAATATTACACTATGATATTTTATGCTATTTTAGGAGTAGGTATTTGGTTATTATTAAAACGTAATCCTCAACACGCACAAAAATTATTATTATATACAAACAATGTTATTAAATATTTACCAATAGATAAATCGTCTACAGATATGTTAACACCTATTATCGATTTTACTAACACCAATCCTTCCTCTTTTATGGAAAACTTTAATGATATCGAACCTTCCAATGTGCCTACCTCTAATAATATTTACCATAATAACAGTAAACAACATAAACGTGTCGTAAGTGAAACGAAAAAAAAATATGTAGCTTATCAACAAAATTGGAAATGCGGACATTGTGAAAAACAATTAGACCATACATTTGAAATAGATCATAAAATCAGATTAGAATATGGCGGCGATAATGAAGTAAATAATTTAATTGCATTATGTCGTAATTGTCACGGTAAGAAAACTGCAAAGGAAAATATGTAAAATAAAGTAAGTACTAAAATAATATATTATGATATTATAATATATGCCAGAAACTAAAAATATTTTATCTAATTTTAAAACACATCCTGTTTATATATCTATATCTATTTTAATTTTAGTATTAATTATTGTTTTAATTTCTTTTTTGTTTAAGGGATATAATATTAATGTAAATATTGATTTGGATAAAACAGTTAATCCACAAACTATTATTAGTATTTTTATATCATTATTTTTTGTTTTACTTATTTTTGCTTTATCTATTATTTTTTTACCAACATTTAAAGATATCAAAATATTGTTCCAACAAATAAGTAGTGTTACTTATGTTATTTTATATACTATATTTTTAATATTTTTTTTTAGATTAACTCCCGCTAATACGTTAAATGAATACAGTTATATTATTGTTCCATTAACAATATTAATTGGAATATTTGCTTTTTATAAAGGATTTCAACCAGACTATATTTCTGAATTTACTACTAATTACGAAAGAATTAAATCTGTTATCTTAATGTTTTGTTTAATAACTATTTATATACTTTTTTATAATGTTGATCCAGGTGGGTTAATATCTAAATATTTTGGCTACACATTACTTTTAACTATTCTTATTGCTACTTTTTCTTTTATTTATTTAATCATAACGATTACCTTACCAGATGATTATAAAACATCAAACACATCTAATTTATTATCGAATTTTTCAAAGTTTTCCATTTTTAGTAACGGGTTATTTATCTTATTTATTACCTTAATTACCTTTTTTTTATATTATTATCCAGGTGGATTTTTTAATGATATTGCGACATCCACTGCAATTATGATTTTGTTATTAATTATATCTTGTTTATGGTCTATTTTAATAATTACGAATACTTTTCCTGAAATATATAATAAATCGATTGATATTAATAAAAATAGTCTATTAAAAAGGTCATTACTTGTTTTGTTCGGCATAATTATTTCAAGTTTAATTATTTTTTGGATTGTATATAATTTACAACATTTATCTGGTAAAACCAGCGTTGTAAGTTTTATATTAAATATATTATTAGTGTTAATATTTCTTACATTTATTTATAAATCTGTCATTGTTGAGTTACCAGACAAAAACATTAATTCTACTAAAAATAATTTGATAAATACTATTATAAATTTAATATTTTATATTCCATGTTTATTTAATGGGTTATTTGATAATATAGCGAAATTTTTTGTAAGTGAATATCACTCTACAAATTTTAGTTCCATTCTTATGTTATGTTTAGCAATTATTATCATAATTTCTTATTTTATTATTTCGTCAATAACATATTCAGTATCTACACAGGGAGGTAAACAACTACTTAATGAACCGGTTTATGCTTATAATCAATATACATTAAGTGACTACCAACAATTAAATGGGTCAGATAATCCAAACTATCAATATGCCATTTCTTTTTGGGTATTTATTGATGCCGTCGCTCCTAATATGAGTGCTTCCTATGATAAAAATACATCATTACTTAATTATGGAGATAAACCTAATGTATTATATAACGGTAAAACCAATACTTTAATAATAACTGTTAATCAAAAAAATTTAGAAAAGTACACAGATAAACTAGTCGACTTTGATGAAAATCACAACAGAATAATATATAAAAATTCAAATATGTTATTACAAAAATGGAATAACATTATTATTAATTATAATGGCGGGATATTAGATGTGTTTTTAAACGGTGAATTAGTTAAATCTGCTATGGAAGTTATTCCTTATTTTACTTTAGATAATTTAACCGTTGGAGAGAAGGACGGTATTAAAGGAGGTATTTGTAATGTTATTTATTTTAATAAATCTTTGACTGCTACAAATATACACTTTTTATACAACTCTTTTAAAGATAAAAATCCGCCTATCACAGATTATTTTAATAAATAACAAGTTTGTTTCTATTTAACAAAAACAATTATTTATTTAAATATTAAAATAGAAAATTTCTAAATCTATATTATACAATGAACATTTTAAGTATTGTCATAACAATCGTTATTATTGTTTTAATCATTATGTTATTAAGATGGCTTTTTTCAGACCCATATACATTACAATCACTTAAAAGTGCCCAAACTGCTTCGATTATTGCCGCGAGTTCTTTAGCGTCAAATGGTTCAAATACTCCATCAAGTAATTTTGCTTATTCTATATGGTTTTATATTAATGATTGGAATTATAGATATGGCGAACCTAAAGTCGTATTTGGTAGAATGGGTGCTAAAAGTAGCACTAATAGTGGTTCTATTCAAGGCGTTAGCGGATTAGATCCTTGTCCGGCAGTTGTATTAGGAGCAACTGAAAATAATATTTCGGTTTCTTTAGGATGTTATCCAGGGGCTAATCAACAACCTACTACGCCTGGAGGAAGCACTGTCGTACATACTTGTGATGTAGCGAATATTCCTATTCAAAAATGGGTTAATTTAATTGTAAATGTTTATGGTAGATCAATGGATTTATATATTGACGGGAAATTAGTAAGAACATGTTTGTTACCTGGTGTAGCAAGTGTGAATAATAATTCAAATGTTTATGTAACTCCTGCCGGTGGGTTTAATGGATGGACTTCTAAATTTCAGTATTATCCAAACCCAATTAATCCACAACAAGCTTGGAATATTTATAGACAAGGATATTCCAGTTGGCTATCTTCTTTTAATTCTTATCAACTTCAAATATCTTTAGTTGAAAATGGAACTACGCAAAAAACTGTAACTATTTAATTTTTAATTTTCTTTTTTATTAATGTAATATATATAATGAGTAATAATGGAGTTTTTAATTCATTTTCTACCAATGGTAGAACATTTAGTACAAAAGAATTTCTCGAATCAAATAGTTTAGTCGCTAAATTTGCTTTTTTGCTTTTAGTGATTATTTGTTTTGTATTCTTATTAAAAATTGGGGTTACTTTTTTATCTTGGGCATTTGCACCTAATAGTTCACCTAAATTAATCAATGGCATGGTTGATGCTACACAAATGATTATTTTTCCACAAGATCCTAGTATGAATGGGTCTGTAACAGTTTATCGGTCCATAAATGCCACAGACGGATTAGAATTTACTTGGTCTGTTTGGATTTTTATAAGTAATTTACAAACTAATGCAGGTATTTATAAACATGTTTTTAGTAAAGGTAATAGTAATTTAGATAATAATGGATTAGTTACACCTAATAATGCACCAGGATTATATATTGCGCCTAATACAAATGCTCTTATTTTAATTATGAATACATTTAATGTTATTAATGAGGAAATTTCTATTCCGGATATACCAATAAATAAATGGTTAAACGTAATTATCCGTTGTCAAGGCACACAACTCGATGTGTATATTAACGGTACGGTTACTAGAAGTATTAACTTAATAGGGGTTCCTAAACAAAACTACGGAGATGTTTTCGTTGCTATGAATGGCGGATTTGCTGGTTATATTTCTAATTTATGGTATTATAATTATGCTTTAGGAACTGCTGCCATACAAAATATCGTAGCTAATGGACCAAATACTAAAATGATAGGCTCTACTGGTATGTTAGATAAAACCAGAAATTATCTGTCTTTGCGTTGGTTTTTTACTGGTGCTAATGATATGTATAATCCATAATAAATAATTTATTTATTTGGTAAATATATGTAATTTTCTTGTTTAATTTCATCAATTAAATAATTAAAACTTTTAAATAAAAAATATTCATATTCTAATAATAATGTATTTAATTCATTAAAATTTTTGTCTTGTATTTCAATAACAATTACTGGTTTATATTTTTTTATTAAATTTTTAGCTCCTTTTATAACTAATATTTCAAATCCTTCTACGTCTATTTTTATTACACTAATTTTATTTAAAAAAGTAAACATAATCTCATCTAATGATATTGATGTGTAAAATATATTATTATTGTATTTATGAAAAGTTTTATATTTTTCATAAGCATTATGTTTTATAACATTTTCTATTTTTTCATTATCATGTGTTTTTAAAATCATATTTGAACCTCTATTATAGGCATTATTTGTTATATTGCATAATTGAAATTTATGTGAAACAGCAAAATTATATAATTTAATATTTTCAAAATTTTGAGTATTATATTGTAAACAAGAAAATATATGATTATCACATTCAAAACAATGGATATTTTTTATTTTTTTATTATTTAATAATTTATTTACTCCTAAAGTAATTAATCCAATATTTGCTCCTATATCTAAAAAATCTGTATCATTTTCTATAAAATCACAAATAATATTACAAAGATATTCTTCCCATAATTTATTTTGAATTATTGAATTTATAAAAATAAAATCAATATATGATTTTATTGATTGATTATAAATTTGAGAATTAACTATAATTGGGGTATCTTGATAGTCCATTATTATAATAAATATTAAGTGTTTAAATCAATATTACAAGTTTTTATAATTTGTAATATTATAATGTATAATCCTACGCCTCCTAGAGTTTGGTCTAGAGTTCAAAATCCATGTACTTATACTATAGATAGTTCTTATAATTCTGTTTATATTCCATTAACTAATCAAACTACTAGTTTATCTATTGCTAATATTGAAAATAAAATTCAATATAAAGGAAATATTTTACAATATAAGGCAAATAGTTCGCGTATTACTAAAAATCAAAAATATTCACAAATAGCAAAAGGATTATGGTGTAATCGTACTAAAGTGTATGCTACACAAACACAAACATATACTAATCCTAATACTACTGGTTTAACACGTATTAATTCAATAAATATTCCATTTCCAAATGAAATTGTAGGATATCCAAATAATCCTGCAGGTCCATTTGAATATAATATTGCAAATCCATTTGATTGTTCAAATAATAATATAGAAGACGGGGGTTCTCTCTTATGTAATTCTTATGCAAATCCATGTAGTGGTGTTATTACACAAAAAGTATATCAACAACAATGTTTTCCTAGTTATTGTTCTGATGTTCCTGGTAAACCTATTGAACTTTGTTGGAACCCAAAATTATCAACTTATTTTCCAAGACAACGATATTTTATGAATAATAGTTCAAATAAATGGCCACAAGGTTATAAAGGATTTGTGAGTGCATTAACTCCACCTATTCCTGTATTAGTTCTTCTCTCAAATGATACAACAAATGTTACATTAGGATGGTCAGTAACGTCAAATTTATGTATACCTATTACCAGTTATAATATTTATAAAAATAGTAAATTTATAATTAATTTGTCTTATAATGTACTTACTTACACTTTAGGATTTTCAAATGGAGATACATTTTATGTATCTAGTTTGAGTAGGACTATTGAATCATTACCATCAAATATAATTACTATATAGGAAATATGGGGCGAAAATATGGGGGCGAAAATATGGGGGCGAAAATATGGGGGCGAAAATTTAAGGTCGTAAAGTAGGATTTATACATATTTCTTTGCTAGGAAATATGTCGCCTGACATACAAGTATCATTTACACCTACTTGTGCGCAACTTCGGAACCCACGATCTGACCCAATATAACACCATCCTGCTTTACTTGAGTTCACTGTGCTTTCAGCCTCATTTGCCTGATACTCACTGTTACTTTGATTTTTATGTTGTGCCGTATTTAATGACTTATTTAAGGCATTATTTACTGCTATATCAGGTGGTTGAACAGTTGTTGATTTTAAATTTGAGTTTGGCGTATTTGGGGTAATATTTTGTATAGCTGTTAGTCCGGTATCAATAACATTCGCAGTTTTATTGACAACTGCTTTTGCTCCTTCGGCTGAAGTATCAATTACATCACCCGTTGCCGCTACCGTAACGCCAAATAACTTTTTAAATAATGGACCAAATACATTTGTTATTTCTTGAGTTCCTTTTGCCAAATAAGCAAATAAATTAAATCCAAGAAATGCTAAAAGCAATATAATAATTAACCATGTCGTCCAAGGTATATCTCTAATATAACCTATAATTGAATTAGTTGTTGATGTTGTAGAAGACAATATTGGTTCACTGTTTTGCAGTATTGGTTCACTGTTTTGCAGTATTGGATTAGATAAATCATTCAATGTACTCATTATAATTAAAATATATAATAAAAATCATAATTTAAAACCTAAATCTTTTGTCTATGTAAAAGTCATTAAATATAACAATTGATTTACATCCCCTAAAATAGTATCTCTAATATTATACAAATCAGTGTTTGACATTATTATCATCCCTTTATTATCATCTAAATTAATTAAATATGACTTAAATTGTTCTAATTTATTAATAAAAGCAGCCGGATTTGTTAAATCAATTAATGGTATTGATTTTTCTCTCGTTAAATCAATACGTGATAATGTTTTTCCTAATAATATTTCGATAAAACTATCCATATTTTTATTTAATTTTTCATAAAATTCATCGGTCGCTTTATGTATAGCATAACTAGTTGTTTTCCAATGAAATAGTTTTACCATTATTAGTATTTGTAAAAATACCTTTGTAATTTCTCTTTGAAATAAAGTAATATTAGAAGAAGTTTTTCTGTTTTTTTTGGTTTTTCCCATATATTACGCATATATTTTTATAATCTCGGAACAAATGTCTCTCCAAATGTATTCATCTTTTCTAATTTCTCAATTGTTTTTTCTAAATTACGTGATTTATCATCTTTAAATAAATAATTGGTTTTTGAAGACATTTCATTTGTTTTTATTTGTCTAAATATTAAGTCTTTTTTATTTAATATGTTCTGCACAAGTTCTTTTTGTTCGGTACGAATTATTTCTTCTTCAAAACTAACCTTTTCACAAAATAATGCTATTATAAAATATAATATGTATTTTCTTTTACGTATACATCCTGACGTATATTTTAAACAAAATAATGACAATAATGAAGTAACTATTTTTTTCATTATTGGTAATTCAATATTATCTGCTCTATCTAAAAATAATTCCCAAATAAGCCAAATTACGTCTAATTGATATTTATTATCGACTAATTTAAACATAAACTCTCTTCTTGCACATTTTATAATTTCATTTCTTTTTTTACAAATACTTTCAAATTCTAATATCCATTCAAACCAATAACAAGCATTAATAATATCTTTGGATTCATATGAAATACTATAAGCTAATTCATTAATTGCCACAATTAATTCTTTTGGGTCTTCCGGTTTAATTATATTTTCTATGTAATATCTATTTGGAGCTTTAAATTTATCTTTTATTATAGTGATATCCATTTCTTCTTTTTTTATTTTAATCTCATTATAAGAATGTTTTCTTTTAGCGTCACATAATATACACATTATTTCACAAAATATATGTCTTATTTTTCCGTTATTTCGCATCGATAATTCATTATTGTCGTAACCATTATTTACTATTGTTTTAAAGTTTTCAATTCTTAACTCAATATAACTCGCTATTTTAGGATTTCCTAAATGAATATATTTACTATAAAATAATATAATAATATCCCATATGTCACTGTAATGCCCTGCACATATTAATTCCGCACACCAATAACAAGCTGGTTCTATTTTTGAATTAATTAAACTATTTAATAATTCTTTTTTAACATCTGTTTTTTTAAAATTAGAAAAGGATATCCCTTTAAAATCCGATATACTTCTTATATCGTCTATTTCTGTGTTTTCATTTATTTTAGTGATAGACATTATTTTTATATACTACCAAAAAAAATAACAATAATATACATAAATGAAAATTGTAAAATCAATTACAAATGTTTACAACAAAATTTCTAACTATGGCAAAATACTGTTATTTATATCCATATTACTTATTTTAATTATGTTTTTTAAAAATATATTTGTTAAAAAGAGAGAAGGATTTATACAAAATGAAAAATTTGTATTCAAAGAAAACAATGATATTTACGACGATTTTTATTCAAATATCTATGATTATTTGGTTTTTAGTAATGTTAAAAATGACTATGAAATAGGTGCTATTGTTAATAAAACACTACCTGACAATACTAGTATTATTGTCGACATCGGGTGTGGTACCGGACATCATGTAGCAGCCCTTTCTCAAAATGGATTAAATGTATTAGGCATTGATATCTCTCCGTCAATGATTAAAACAGCTAAGGAAAAATATCCAAATTATAAATTTGAAGTTGGAAATGCGTTAGACAGTAGTTTATTAAATTATAATTCGGTAACTCATATATTATGTTTATATTTTACGATTTATTTCTTTCCAAATAAAGAACAATTTTTTAATAATTGTATGAATTGGTTAATGCCTGGGGGGTATTTAGTTATTCATTTAGTCGACAGAGACAAATTTGATCCTATTTTACCCCCAGGTAATCCATTATACATTGTCTCACCGCAAAAATATGCCAAAGAAAGAATTACACATACAAAAATAACATTTAATGAATTCCAATATGAGTCTAATTTTAATTTAGACTCAGAAAATGACATTGCTGTATTCCAAGAAAAATTTAAATTTAACGATGGGAATACTCGTAAACAAGAACAAAAATTATATATGGAAAATATATCTACTATAGTAGATTATGCGCAGAATGCCGGATTTATTATTCATGCAAAAATTGACCTATTAAAATGTGCATACGAAAATCAGTTTTTATATATTTTTATTAAACCAAGTTAAAAAAAATGAAATGTTTTATATTTATTTGATAATAAACAATATGGAGATAAACAGTCTAACAAATACAGACATTACAGAAAACCAAAAGAAAGAAGTTTTAACAGAAGATTTAGGTAAGATATTTGAAATGGCAATATGTTTATTATACGAAATTGAATATGACGGAAAATATAAATATAGTTTGGAAGAAGCAAATAATATAAAAAATAAATTACATAAACTAAAAAATAATTTTCCGTTTAAAATAAAACACATTGCTAAAAATGGAAATAAATATGATTTCGTAACTATTGATGATAAAAATCATTTAAGTGCTAAAACAACAAAAAAAGACGGCAAGGTTTGCCCACAGGTTATAGGACAACCGACAAAAAAGAAATTTTGCGAATATTTTAAAATAAATTTACTTGACATCGAATCTTGGAGAGACCAAATTAAAAACTATATTGAAACAAATATAAAGACATTATTAGATACATATGCTTCAAATACTTTTGATTGTCCTATCATATATTACAATAAACATAAAAACATAATATTATTTATCAAATTAATAGAAAAAATAAACTGGACAAATTACGATATTTCTTTTAGTCATATCATAAAAAATAAGGGATGGAATGAAAGTACTAGTATTATTATTAATGCAATTACAATTGGCGAGTTTCAAATTCATAATCATCGTGATTGTATTAAATTTCGTTGGGCATTCGAAAAGTTATTAAATTTATTTAAAGATAAATTTGAAATCGTAGATCTAACATTATAAAATTTCCAATATTTTGTCGTAATATTCTTTTAATATTTCACAACCTTTGAAATTACGTTTAGTATTTTTACAAGCAATAGCAGTAGTTCCAGAACCTAAAAATGTATCTAATATGGTATCATTTTCGTTTGAATGTTTTTTAATTAATTCTTCAAATAACACTAAACTTTTTTGAGTAGGATGGAATCTATTTTTTCCGCCTTGTAACGGATACATATATATACCATTATCATATGAACTATTAAACGTAGGATTACCTTCTTTAACACCAATTAATGCAATTTCTCTGCAATTAGTTAGATAATTTACTTTACTATTTCTCGGTTGGGGATTAGTTTTAATCCATTCAATAAACCTAATTTGTTTAAACTTATATTTTTCTAATAAATATTTTAGTTCTGTTATTTTCCATAAATCAAAGAACATAATTAATGTTCCTCCTTTTTTTAATTTTTTATAATATTCACCAATAAATTGTTCTAATATTTCCATCGTAAATTCATTGTCCCAATTACCATAATCCGTTTTTACGCAATATTTTTTTCCATATACTGAACCATATTTAATATATTTATCTTTATTTATATCATCTTCTATTTTATTAATAGATTTATATTCTTCCCATTCTTCTTCTGTTTTTACCTGTGTAATTTCGTTTTCTTCATTAAACTTAACATTATTATAATGTTCATTCATACCACTATCTTTTGATATTATATATGGTGGATCAGTTAATATTAAATCAATACTATTATTACCGATTGTTTTCAGGTATTCTATACCAGTAATATTTTTAACCTCAATTATATTTTGTGTAATAGCCGAGGATTCTTTTTCTTCGACCGGTTTATTTTGAAGTAAGTCAATCAATTCTTCTTTATTTTTTGACTTACATTTTTTAATTCCTTTTTCTTCACACATTGCTAAAAGTTCTTGTTTAGATAATTTAGTAAATTCCATTCCTTTATTAAACTATGTTGTTACTATTTTAATATTTAATAAATTCAATTTTTTATTATCCGACAAAAACTCGCTATTTACCATTAAGTTCGGTAACGAACAAGCCCTTATATTTTAGGCTTGCTTAGATTATTAAAAATTAGACAACGCATATTTTCTTTAAGTTGTTTTAATATATTATATAAAACAAGAAAAATCAAGAATTTTTGGGGAAAGTATTTTGGGAAACTTAATTTTGGACATTTATAAATGTCCATTTTCTAGAATCCCAAATAATTCCTTGAAAAAAGTTATTTTGTTACCATAAAAAAAATTAAGGTAAGGTTTCCAAAAAGATAAATTAAAATTTGTTAGCATAAATTTTAAAAATTATAATTTGTTTATGTTTAGGAACTTTTTTTGTCATTCAATTTATAATGACAAATAATGACAAAAAAAGTTCCATTAGTTCAAAAAAATTTTCTTGTTTTTTATGTGATTATAATACGTCACGTAAAAGTCAGTATGATAGACATTTATCAACTGTAAAACATAAAATGATGACAAATAATGACAAAAAAGAACAATTAGTACCTAATAATTTTAAATGCATTTGTGGTAAAGAATATAAACATAGACAAGGATTATTTACGCACAAACAAAAATGTACGTATATTAGTCCAATAAACAATACTATAAAAAATGAAAATTTAACAGTTGAAAAACTAACTTCTCTCATAATTGATGTCGTAAAACAGAATCAAGACATAATTAAACAAAATAATGAACTAACAAGTAAAATAACAGATGTATGTAAATATCAGAATAATACAACTATTACAAATAATAGTAATAATAAAACCTTTAATCTTAACGTTTTTTTAAACGAAACTTGTAAAGATGCGATGAATATGTCAGAGTTTATTAATTCTCTCCAAATTGAGTACGATGATTTTGAAAAAGTTGGAGAGATAGGTTTTGTCAACGGAATATCTAATATTATTATCAAGAACTTGAAAGACTTGGATATAACTCAAAGACCCTTACATTGTACAGATAAGAAGAGAGAAGTACTTTATGTGAAAGAAGATAATGTTTGGCAAAAGGAAGACGAAAATTATACAAAAACACGAAAGTTAATAAAAAAGACAACGAATAAAAATATGTTATTAATCCCAGAGTTTAAAAAGAGGTATCCGGATTGTGGAACCAGTACATCGAAATACTCAGATAAGTATGATATTCTGGTAATAGAAACAATGGGCGGATCTGGAGATAATGACTACGAAAAGGAAACAAGGATTTTAAAGAATATTGTGAAGGAGGTAGTAATAAATAAAGTTCTTTAAGTAGTTTCAATATATTATATAAAACAAGAAAAATCAAGAATTTTTGGGGAAAGTATTTTGGGAAACTTAATTTTGGACATTTTTAAAATGTCCATTTTCTAGAATCCCAAATAATTCCTTGAAAAAAGTTAAATTTGTTACCATAAAAAAAATTAAGGTAACAAATGAAAATGAAAATGAAAAAATTTGTTAGCATAAATTTTAAAATTCAAAAAAAAGAATATAAAAATAAAATATTTGTCTAATAAAATAAGCAATGTTTAGCAATCAAAAAAAACCCAAAAAAACCCCTGAATTTAGTTGTATTTTATGTGACTTTAATACGTGTAATAAAAAAGACTATAATAAACATTTACAAACCAAAAAACATTTTATCAATAATAATCAATGTTTTTCAATGGAAAAAACCCCAAAAACCCCTAACTTACAAAAACAATTTACATGTGTTTGTGGTAAGAACTATAATGATAATTCTGGATTATGGAGACATAAGAAAAAATGCACATTTAAAAATAATACAGACATTTATAATGATAATTTAATAGTTGAAAATAATACAGATATTAATTATGATAATTTAATAGTTGAAAAACTTACTTCACTAATAATAGATGTAGTAAAACAAAATCAGGCGGTTGTCAAAGATATGGTAAAACAAAATCAGGAAACAGTTAAAGATGTATTAAAGCAAAACCAAGATATTATTAAACAAAATAACGAACTAACAAGTAAAATAACAGATGTATGTAAATATCAGAATAATACGACTATTACAAATAATAGCAATAATAAAACTTTTAATTTAAATGTATTTCTAAATGAAACATGCAAAGATGCAATGAATATGTCAGAGTTTATTAATTCTCTCCAAATTGAGTATGATGATTTTGAAAAGGTTGGAGAGATTGGTTTTGTCAACGGAATATCCAACATTATTATCAAGAATTTGAAAGACTTGGATATAACACAAAGACCCTTACATTGCACGGATAAGAAGAGAGAAGTACTTTATGTGAAAGAAGATAATGTTTGGCAAAAGGAAGACGAAAATTATACAAAAACACGAAAGTTAATAAAAAAGACAACGAATAAAAATATGTTATTAATCCCAGAGTTTAAAAAGAGGTACCCCGATTGTGGAACCAGCACATCCAAATATTCAGATAAGTATGATATTCTGGTAATAGAAACAATGGGTGGATCTGGTGATAATGACTTTGAAAAGGAAACAAAAATTCTGAAAAATATTGTGAAAGAGGTTGTAATAAACAAGGTTCTTTAAGTTGTTTCAATATATTATATAAAACAAGAAAAATTCAAAATTTTTGAGGAAAGTATTTTGGGAAAGTTGATTTTGGACATTTTTAAAATGTCCATTTTCTAGAATTCCAAACAATTCCTTGAAAAAAGTTAAATTTGTTACCATAAAAAAAATTAAGGTAAGGTTCCAAAATTTTTAATTTAAAAATTGTTAGCATAATTTTTAAAATTATTTAAAAATTAAATCCATTTCAAAGAAATATAAAATCTTTGTCTAATAAAAATGGAAATTTTAGGTGATGTAAAAAATCCGAAAAAATCCGGAACATATAATTGTGAAAAATGTTATTATACAACGTGTGATAAAAAAGATTACAAAAAACACCTTCTGACCATAAAACATATGTCAGTGTCATTAGGTGATGTCAGCGAAACAAAAAATCCGAAAAAATCCGTAAAAAAATTATGCTGTGAAAAATGTAATAAAGAATATAAGTCATATAATGGATTATGGAAACATAAAAAACAATGTTTAAAAAAAGAAGATAATATAAAAGAATTGTTTATGTATTTAATGAAAGAAAATAGTGAAATCATGAAAAATACAATAATAGAAGTCGTGAAATCAGGTATTATTACAAATACAATGACAACTAATAATACAATTACAAATAATAGTAATAATAAAACCTTTAATCTTAACGTTTTTTTAAACGAAACTTGTAAAGATGCGATGAATATGTCAGAGTTTATTAATTCTCTCCAAATTGAATACGATGATTTTGAAAAAGTTGGAGAAATTGGGTTTGTAAACGGAATATCTAACATTATTATCAAGAACTTAAAAGACTTGGATATAACTCAAAGACCCTTACATTGTACAGATAAGAAGAGAGAAGTACTTTATGTAAAAGAAGATAATGTTTGGCAAAAGGAAGACGAAAATTATACAAAAACACGTAAATTAATTAAAAAAACCACAAATAAAAATATGTTATTAATCCCAGAGTTTAAAAAGAGGTACCCGGATTATGGAACCAGCACATCCAAATATTCAGATAAGTATGATATTCTGGTAATAGAAACAATGGGCGGATCTGGAGATAATGACTACGAAAAGGAAACAAAAATTCTGAAAAATATTGTAAAAGAAGTGGTTATAAATAAAGTTCTTTAAGTAGTTTAATAAATTTATTAATAAGTAAAAAAAGTAAGTTAAAATAAGTATATTTTAAACTAATAAAATAATATGAATAGTATTTATTTATTTATATTATTGTTATCTATTTCTCTAATCACATGTTATGTATATATTAAATATAAATATGGGTTTTGGTTTATTCAGCCCGTATTTCATATATATAATATCGGATATTATTTGTTTCCTCCCGGAATTATTAATCATCATTTACCAGAAAAGAACAAATATATAAATTTTACTAATATAAAGACATATATTTATTCAGAAACACCTAGCCATAAATTATCTCAATTCATTAATTTTATAAGGCAATATTATTTGCAAAACAAAGATAATATTTATAACCCAGGAGAGAATAATATAACCCCTTATTTTTACGGACATAATTTTAGTCCTTTTCTTTCGCTCTATTTTAAAGACAATTATTTAATAGATACAAAAACCAATCTCACAATTACGGAAGATAAATTGGTCGGTGTAATTACTAGTAGACCGTTAAATGTGTATATACATAAGGATAAAGAAACAATGACAGTTTATTATGCGGATTATTTATGTGTACATAAAAATTATAGAAAAAAAGGAATCGCATCACAATTAATACAAACCCATCATTATAATCAAAGTTATCTTAATAAAAATATTGTTGTTTCCTTATTTAAGAGAGAAGAAGAATTAACAGGTATTATACCATTATGCGTGTATTCAACCTACGGATTTTCAGTAAAAAAATGGACAAAACCTTACAAATTATTAGCTTATTATACTTTAATTGAAGTAAATAAAGAAAATTTATATTTATTATATGAATTTATTAATAATAATAAACCGAATTTTGATATTATAATTACAAATGAAATTACAAATATTATTGAACTAATAAAGACCAAAAATATTTTTATAAATGCAATAATTTACAATAATAAAATAATTGCTGTATATTTTTTCAGAAAATCGTGTGTAGATATAGAAAAAGGTATGGAAGTATTAAGTTGTTTTGCAAGTATTAATTCAGATAGAAATAATGACAATATTTTTATACAAGGTTTTAAAATAAGTTTTTGGGAAATAGCATTCAAAAATAATTTTGGTTATTGTGCTATTGAAAACATATCCCATAATAATATTATAATATCTAATATAATGAAAAAAACTAAACCGACTATAACTAGTCCAACCGCATATTTTTTTTATAATTTTGCTTATCCCACTTTTAAACCAGAGAAATGTTTAATAATTCACTAAGACTTTTTTGTAGGTCCTTTTTTAACAGGTTCATCGTCTTCAGAATCACTTAAAAAAGTGCATTCCTCACAAACCTTACATAACTCTTTTTTTTGTGTTAAATATTCTTTTTCTAAAATTTTCGCTTTTCTTATTAAATAATTAGTTGTATTTAAGTCATCAATTTGTCGTTTAACCTTTGGTGGAGGTAAAAGTACTTGTGGGCCATTCTCTAAAAAAAATACTTGATTTCTCTTATTATAAAAAAATGTAGGATTTTCATAATCGTCTCTTACACCACAACCACAATTCGGGACATGCTCAAGATCGTCGTCATTTTTACACCTATCGTCAGGATTATCTAAATCTTGAATATATTCCTTAAAAAAAGTCATTGCTTGGTCTCTGTCTTGAAACATAAATATTTTTGGAGGATTTATACGTATTGTAATATATCGCAATCTCTCTTCTTTATCTTCATAAATAGGTCTATCATAACAACCTTCGTGCTTAGTATGTACTACTAAATAACTAATCATTACTATATAGATGTAAATAAGTTTAAATTGTTTTGTTAATATATTAACGAACATATTTTCCTACCCGTGCAAATGAATCCACGACGAATATAACAAAAATGCCTAAAAAAGAATATAACACAACTTCTTCAGTAACATTATTCGTTTTTTCATCTTTATTTTCTTCAAGTAAATGTATCATATAATTCATTTTTTGTATTAATATATCATTATTACTTAATGACTGATTAGTCTCTCGATAAGGGTTATTAACATTTGTATTTACATTTTGTTGTAAATAAGCAGGTAATATTTTTTTATAATAGTCATCGGCCTGTTTTCTATCCATTTCAGGAGAAGGATTATAATAATTAACTTCTAAATTATCGTCGGAATAGTTTGGTTTTGGAGCATTCCCAATAAACTTCGGAGTCAAAGAGTTTTGATTAGTAAGAGTCATCATTTCTTCTCTCGCGATTGTTCTACTAACCCCTACTGATTGTGGTTTATTAGGAGGTGTAAAATAATTATCATCATCATCGTCATCCGAATCACGATTGTGTATTTTTTCTAAAACTGAGTTAACTTTTCTTGTATTAAAACCTTCTTTCGTTGCTTTTTGTGTTTTATTATGCATAAGTAGTCGTTTTTGATTAATAAAATCTGATTGATCATTAGACATAGGTTCAATTGTTGAATTATCAAATGGTGCGGCATATATAGCTAAAGACATTCTTAATTAAAATTTAGATAATAATTTATAAAATCGTCTTGAAATAAAAAATATATGAATATTTATATATGGAATTTAATCGTTTAAATAAAAATTACCTAAGTTTGTTGGCGACAATTTTACTAATAATAATATTAAGCCAAACAACAATGTTATCGTTATTATATGATACCCCTTTAGGAAGACTAATATTAGTAATTTTTATATTAATAATATCTTACACAAACAAAAATTTAGGAATAATTGCTGTATTGTTAATAGTGTTTATTTTTAATTATAACTTAAATAATGTAAATTATTTTGAAAGTTTTACAACAGATGCTTCAAAAAATGAAATACCAAAAGAAAATATTGTAAAAACCGCTAAATTAAATATAGATAATAATACTAAAAAACAAGCAATAGTGGTTAAAAAGGAACAAAGCAAAGAAGGTTTTAATTTAATTGAATTAGAAGATAATATAAGACGCAAAAAATCGTCTAACACGATGCCAATAATAAATGTATCACATTCTTCAGAAAATGCGGAACCCTTTACAGGATTTGATGGTATGTATACGGCATACTAATTACCTAAAATATATCATTTTAGGGTTAATATAAATTTTATATCCATTATTAATTAAAGAAAGATTTAAACATACATGTTCACAAACTACTGGTTGTTTATAACCGGAGTTAGATTTCCAAAAAATAGAGTTATTTTTGTCCATATATCCACTGGGAAATTTGTAGTCAATATTTTTTATACAGTTAATAATATTGTCAGGTAAAGAAATATTACTTAATAAATTATAATAATAATATTTAACTGCGTCATTTACAATACAATCGTATTTATATGTCTTAAAAATGTTTTTTTTAAAAATACCAATACCACCAAAAGCAGAATAAACCGGTAACAACATATTATTATTAAACTGTAGTTGTCTCATATTTGTCCAAAATACTTCTCCAATTATTTCAGGCCCAAAAAGTTGATTTTGACCTCTATATGCGTACAAATCATAGTAATTTTTATTATTATCAATCCCATTGGCGTATACAATATCCCATTTATCAGATTGATAGAAAGAATTAATAATGCCTTGAGGTAGCCACCCATTAGAATCTAAGTCAATCCATATAACATAGTTAAAACGTTCATATTCTGCGGAATTTATCTCTTCAATAACTTTATTTCTACTATTACAAATTTGTTCAATTCTACATGGTGCATCACTACCAGTAATTTCAGTATAAGTCCATATTTTACTATCTGATTTAATTTTGTCATAATCAATATCTTCCGAGATGATTTTAAAATATGGATTACTCTTATAATTTTGTAAAACTTCTTTTGTACCATCAGTAGAATTATTTTCATAAATGACAATTTTATATGTATTAAATAATTTACCGGTTTCAATCGCAAGTCGTATATTATTATCTAATTTCAGTCTACAATTTTTAACAACGCCACAAATAATAATATTTAGATTTTCCATTTGTATTTTATATAAATTATATATTTTATATAGTTTAATTTAAAAATAATTATTATACAAGAGTATGAATTGAAAAAGAAAAATGTATTGAAAGTAAAAAATTAAAAAGATAAAATTTTAAAATTACAATATTATATATGAAATATTTTATAATTTATATATTTATTTTATGTCTAATACTTATTTATTTTACGTTTAAAAATAAAAAAGAGAATTTTACACCAAAAATACGCGAATTTTATAGGCCTTATATAAGGCATACGAAGGGTGTATACAATAATATATTAAATATCTATACGACAAAAATAACAACACTTTTACGTAGAGTGGGTTTAATTAATTAATTGTAACTTTTAAATCTTATTTTTATAAACTTTATAAATCGCATAACTGCTAATTAAAATACTTAAAAATAGCCCCCAATTTTTAGTGTAATTTAATCCATATAACGTTTTATAATCGCTAATTAATTCATTTGCGGCGGTTTCCTTATTTTCAACGACACTAATTTTATGTTTTAATTCTTTATTTATTTGTTTTTCATTTTCAATTAACATATTTAATTTTAGCAACATATAATTTAATTGTTCCGTATTTTGTTCAATATTATTAGATAATAAAAATACATCTGAGTTAAAATTACTTAAATTACTTTTACTGCTTTCATAAATTTGTTGGTATTCAGTATTTTGTGGACGTTTATTGTAAAATAAATATGCTTTTTTAAATTGATCTAAAATACCCGGTAGAGAATTTGTCAACGCATCTAATTTTTCGTGAAAAACTTCTGGTTTAGTATAATTATTTAAATTAATATCAGCCATTTATTGTCTTATATATTTGTTATATTTAATTATATAAAAGTCAGCCGTAAAATAAACAATAATTAATTCTATTCAAACATTTAGTTAGTTCAACTGCAGTTAACATATGATCGAACAATTTTTGATATCTTTAAATTATTATTTGTATTCAAATTAAATTGAATTATTAAAAAAAATCATTAAATTCAATAAATTCCTTTTCAAGATGTCTAATAGTTTCATTATAACCTCCAATAAAAACGCCGCAATTAAATACCATTGGAAATGTTTTATAATCTCTATTTGAATTTGATTTTATGAATTCTAAAAATCCTGCCCTATTTTCCATTAAATACTCATCACAATTTACTTCAATAAATTTTACATCATAATCTTTAAATAACTGTTTTACCTTAAAACAATATATACAATTAGATTTTGTGTAAACAGTGTAACAAGTAGTAGAAGGTTGAATATAACTATTCATATTAATATAGTTATATTTTATTTATATTTATATAGTTTTTAAACACAAATTCTATAATAATCTGTAGTAATAGCGGTTTTACTGGGGCGTAAGCAATGTAATATTTGTCCGGGTGTTAAACATAATACACGTGCTACTGGGTCCATTCTAGAAATTTCTGGAAACTGATTTTTGTCCGTAATATTATATTTAATCATTATATCTTGTATTTGTTTGTCATCATCAATAATTTTAAATTTAGGCTGTAATGTATGTTTAAGTATATTAAATTGTAATCGTTTAATATTTTCGACAACAATAAAAATGCTGTCAGTTTCCCAGATATATTTTAGGTCACTAACTAATGTATCATTTATTTCATCCTCTTTAATAATAAATAAAACGTCATTTTTAGTTAATGTCTGAGTTAAATAAAACAAATCATCTAACATATTTTGTAAATTCGATAATTTAATAGATTTTTCAAAATAATATCGGACGTAAATTTTTTTTTGTTTATCTTTTCTCTCTAACAACATATCTAATTGATTATTTTGTTTCATAATACTAATTTCATTAATACTAAATCCTGTATAATCTTTAGTATCATAATCTAAGGATTCAAGAATTTCTAATAAAATATTACGCGAATTGTATATTTCGGTTAAATTTGTAGAGTTAAAAGCTTCCATATATAATATAATTATATAACTTAATATTTATTTCATTTTTATTTAAATGTTATTTTTATCTGGCAGTTTAATTACTTTAATATTATTTTGCGCAATTTCTTTTTCTTCATTTTTTGGGATTTCAGTATCTAAAATAGTAACATTTTTGTCTCCCCCAGTCTGTTTATCATCTTTTATTGAAATAGTAAACGTGGGTGAATTAGAAGGGGATTCAGGTACTTCATAAACAGGAGAATTAGAAGGGGATTCAGGTACTTCATACACAGGGGAATTAGAAGGGGATTCAGGTACTTCATACACAGGGGAATTAGAAGTATAAGTGGGTGAGTTAGTAGTAGGTTCATAAGCGGGAGAATATGAAGCATAAGGAGGTGATTCCGGTGCGAATTCATAAGAAGGTTGTGGTTCATTTGCCAAAGATGTTTTTGGAATTTCAATATTTGGTTTAGTATATTGTGCTTCATTCAATGCCTTATTTATCTCAGAAGTATATTTAGATATTAAAGATGTTAAATCACCATTGTCTTTTAATAATTTATTTACGTTGTCAGAATAAGAGAGACTTAATACTTGATTAACATTTTCATCCGTTATAATACGCATTTGTACGTTCATAGTCTGTAATTCTTGTATTAATAATTTTAATGCATAAGGTATTCTTATAATACTAAATGATCTACCAAATTTAGAAACATTCTTAATATTTAGAGTTCCATCAGGATTAGTGACAAATTGAATAGGTCCATCCGTAGCAGGGCTTAAAAATAAGTTACGAGTTTCATTATAAATAGCTACACATCCGGTTTTATTACAAATAGCCAAATAATATTCATCGCCTCTTACTAAAAAACTTTCATTTAAAAATTCTGACATTCCATGTCCGAGAACTCCGTCACGTTCCATTTCACCGATACGTAACCCGCCATCATTTGCTCTACCTTGTACGGGTTGTCTAGTTAATACTGTATTGGGGCCTCTAGCACGATAATTTATTTTATCTTTAACCATATGTTTTAATCTCATATAATAAGTGGGACCAATGTAAATATCACTTGATATTTGTTCGCCATTCATACCATTATATAATATTTCATTTCCAGAAGAATGAAATCCTCTCTCGACCAATAACGGCCCGTAAGTTGAATAATTAGACCCCTTAACTTGGAATGCTGTACAGTCACCAAACCCACCATAAGACAAACATAGTTTACCAAACAACGATTCAATAATTTGTCCGATAGTCATTCTTGACGGGATTGCGTGTGGGTTAATAATTAAATCTGGTCGAATACCGTTTTCGGAAAACGGCATATCTTTCTCAGGAATGATCAACCCTAATGTGCCTTTTTGACCACAGCGTGAGGCCATTTTATCGCCAATAGCAGGTATTCTCTCTTCGCGTATTCTAACTTTAGCAATGTTAAACCCTTCTTCCCCTAACGTAATAAATGATTTATCTACATAACCTAGTTGACCTCTTTTAGATTTAACCGAGTCATCAATCCATACGTCTTTTTTCTCTATATTAGAGTTAATTTTACCTATTAGTATAATTTTGTCATTTAATTCAACATTCTCTTTAATTAATCCGTAATCATCTAAATAACTATAGTCATATCCCTGTTTTTTTCGTATAACATTATTTTTTTCAATATTTGCAAATTTAGAACTGGTGCCTTTAGTAACCTTAGAACTTTCTTCTCTCGTTTCATAACTGGTATAATAAGTCGTCCTAAAAATCCCTCTATGAATAGAAGCCTCATTTATAAGAATAGCGTCTTCTACATTATATCCAGTATAACACATAATTGCGACAATAGCATTTACCCCGTAAGGTTGTTCTTCACTATTAATATATTCTAAATAACGGGATTTAATTAATGGAATTTGTCCGTAATTTAAAATAACACCCATTTTATCTATTCTCATTTGATAATTAGAATGATATACGGATACTGCTTGCTTACTTTGCCCACATGAAAAAACATTTCTCGGGAATTGATTATTTTCTGGGTACGGTATGAGGTTCCCCATAACACCTAATAACAAAGAAGGATCAATTTCTAAATGCGTATAATAAGTTTTTTTGTCAATATTTTTAGGATCATTTGTGATAAGAGCGGTTTCTTCTTCAGAGGTATCAACATAATCAACTAATGATTTATATTCTTGCATTTCCGAATAAATTTTATCGAGAGAACCATCTAAATCGGGATATAAATCTTTAATGTTATATAATTTATTGTTTTTAGTTAAATAATTATCATCAGCTTTTTTTTTAAAACCGGATATAATTTGTTCCCATGTAATTTTTTCTTCTAATAATAATTCCATTATTTTTTTCCTTTCATAACTGATTTTACCGTTATCAATATAAAATATGGGTCTAGTTAGTCTACCAGCATCCGTAAAAATATTAATTTCGTTATGTTCGTAATTAAAAGAAATACTTGTATAAATAGATATTAATCCATTTCTCCTATATAATTTTAACAATTCAATAAGTCCTAACTCATTTTCTTTTAATGAAATAGGGTGGTCGACTACTCCGACCCACCTACCATTGATAAATATCTTAGTACTATTAGATAATTCTTCTGGCGAACATTCTAATATTAATTTTAATGGTGTATTGGCACGTAACCATTTCATTAATGGATAATAAGAACATCCACTGGTTATATAAGTAACAATAGTCATATGTTTATGCAATCCAATATTTCCGCCATCCGGAGTATCAACAGGATCAATAAATCCCCATTGTGAACTATTTAATAAACGAGGGCCTACTACCTTTGCACTTGCATCTAAAGGTAAATTAATTTTTCGTAAATGTGATATAAAAGTATTCCAACTTAATCGGTTAAGGTCTTGGACGACTCCAATGCGTTTAGTATGTGCGTCCGCCCCCCAATTTCCTTTAAATGCTTTTTTAAATCCTTGTTCGACAATACGATCTTTAAAAAAAGTTTTAACATTTGCTTCAATTAATCCGATAAAATTATCTTTATATCTATTTTCGTCAGTTTTTTCTTTTGTTTTACCCTTTTCTATTTCTTTATATTCGGTTTTATGATAATAATATTCTTCATCAATTTTACGTGAAATATCTTTTTTTTGTATTAAATAATATTCTCTAAATAAATCATAAATAAGCGACCCAGATAATTCTACACGTTTAAAGCCAAAATTATCTCTGTCAGTTGGTTTTTCTTCTTTGGTATATACTTTTAATAAACGATATACCATATATCCTATAAAATAAGCTTTATCAATAAAATTTAGTTCGCCAATATGCGGTAAAAAATAATCTGACAATATTTCTTGGACGCCCGATATAGTTCCTCGTTTAGTTAATTCTGCTATAAATTCTAACGCAACCTTTTGAGAGTAAACACGATTGGCGTCATGTACTGACGGAATAAATAAGTCAATATAAGAAACATTCTTATCCAAATCTAATAGACAGGTTTTAATAATATCTTTATCAGATAAAATACCTAATGCACGCATTAAAATAAATAAAGGAACTGGTTTTTTTACATTCGGTATTGCTACAACAATTTGATTATTAGAATATCTAGGAGAAGGAGCAATAATTTTAACAGCAGTAGTTCTAATAGGCTTAGACGAGTCTTCCGAAACTGAACGTATTTCTGCGGAATGACTGTAAATATCATCGTCTTTATTTTTTCTGATATAAAGTAAATTGTCTGCAAACTTTTCTTGTGATATGATTACTTTTTCTTTACCGTCAATAATAAAATAACCTCCGTAATCGTTACGACACTCTCCCATATTAAATCGCACGTTTTTATCAAGTGATTTTAATATACATAAATCAGACTGTAACATAATCGGAAATCTGCCCAAATATATTTTTGATAAGGTCAATGTATGTTCTTTTCTCTCACCGCCGACATAATAAATAAAATCAACAATTACATCATAATGTATAGTTATACCATAGGTCATATTTCTTAGACGAGCATCATTAGGAAACATATAATGTGCTCCCCTACTATTATCATCATAAATAATTGGTTTACCAAAATATATTTTTGAACCGTCTTTATCTCCTAAATACAATAAACATTCGTTTCTTTTTGATCCATTGCTTTCATCTTCTCTTTCAATAAAACGTATAGGATTGTTTTCATAAAATATGCGTTTTATTCCATTTTTGAAAAAATCGTTATAAGATTCAAGATGGTGAGCTACCAAATTGTTTGGGTTATCTTTAAAATATTTATCAATTAATTTCCAAGATATTTCATCTTTTTCAGCCATTTATATAATTATATATCATATATTTATATAAATTATTCTCTTATATATTATGTTTCTTTTTAACAGTTTTTTTCCTTTTAATAGGCTTTTTATTTCGCACAGTTTTATTTTTAATTAAATACAAATCTCTATTACTTTTAGGTTCAATATATGTAATATCAGTATCTGTATAATAATTATGTTTAATTAACCCATTAGTAGTAAAATAATTTTTTTTTTCGTCATTAATTTTAATATATTTATTACTATGCATTAATTTTATCAGTTTTTGTTTATTTTTATTATATTTAATTTTGTCAAAATGATAACTTTGAAATAATGTCCATGGTTGTGAAGGTCTATCCTTTAAAAAAAAACATATATTACTATACTGTATATGCTGTTTACAAAACTTATCTTTGTTAAAATGTATGCCACACGAATTACCAAATCTAGCTATAAAAGACATATTTTCTGCCAATTTTGTATCACACACGATTCCGTCTAATGTGCCGTGTGGGGCATAAGGTTTAGGTCTATCTGCCTGTGACATATATTCGCGTGCGTCTAAATCATAATGTGAACAAACCGTCCTAGAACTAGGATTTATTTTTTTTAAATACACATCATAATGATCCGCAATAATTTTTTTAGCAACATCAATGTTAATTTTACCTTTATACTGGGTAATTAATTCTTCTAATCGAACTCTTCTGGCGCCTTGATGTCTACGTATGTCATAAAATCCGCTATTTACAACTTCTAAATTACGTATTCGTGGGTCATAGGTCGCATTAAATCCAATAAAATAGCCATTTTTAGTACGTGAAATGCTATGATATTTTAATCCTAACTCTAAACGTAATATTTCGTTTGTTTTAATATCTCCGAACAACCATGAATTAGCATAGTCGCCAGAATTTTCTTCTAACAATATAATAATATAATCGTCCATTGTTGTACCATATTGCATTGCTTTTCTTATCCGATATCCGACCGGATATTTTTCTTCATAAGGCTGAAACCCTCCAATGGTTGTTTCAGTTCCTATAATACCAGCGGATGTTACAAAAAAATCAGTACCACTCCATATCCAACAAGGAGAGGTTTGCATTATTATTCTATATCCATTGTCCGGATATAAATCAAGTATAACATTTGAAAATTGTCCGTCTATATAATCAGTAAACGAATTATGTGCGACAACAATTTTTCCGTCTGTAGTCCAATCCCCGACTGCAATAATAGCACTACATTTATCATCGGTTTTATTTCTATTTCCTCCTCCACCTTCTTTACCAATATGTGAATCCGATTTAAATGAAAACCAATATGGCATCGATAAATAAAAATTCCAAGCAATAATTTCATCTAATGAAGTATTACATCCGTTTGCGTTACATCCGTCGGCGATGCCTTCCATTTCGTCATATAATTCTCTAAATTTAATCTTTGTTAACTCTTTAAAAGATTGATTAATCATTTTTACCATATCAGCCCATGAATACCCAAATGTTTCAAATACAAAGTATTCTAACATTTTCTGTATTTCTTTAAACTCATTTGCACATAAATATCCGTACGCATATCCTCTTTCTTTAGGTGCCCCATTAATATGCACATAAATCCATCCATTATTTTTATACATATATCCATTTTTAATTTTCATAAGTTTTACTTATAATATATATTTATTTTAATTTATAACATCTAGTTCCTCTATTATCTAATCTATTACGCCGTATAAACCCAGATGGGCATTTATATCTACAAAATTTGCTACCTCTTTCTTGATTATTAAGACATTTTAAACGACATCTCGATCCTCTACCATCTTTTCGCATAATTCTTTCTTCTGTGTTTTTACAAGGAATTCTACATTTTTTAGATGTTTTGTTAAATTCTTTATTTTGTTTTAAACAGATGCTTCTATTGATAATATTGATACATCTTTTTTTTTTATCTCTCAAACTAATTGTTTTATTAGGAGGGCAAAATTTTTTACGATAAGTTTTTCGTGTAGTTTTTCGTTTACGTATAGTTTTTTTCATATATATTATTATAAAAAAATTACTAAATATTTAACATTACTAAACCCATTATTACAAATAATAATAACCATGGCAATAAAATTAACAACCATGAAATGTTTGTATGACCATCTTTACATATTAAATTTAATATCCAAGTCCAAAACAAGATGTATATTAGTTTTATAATAAATACAACAGCCGTATTTGGAACTTTACAACTAAACGTGCCTAAATTATAACTAGTGTTATCTCCCAAATTTTGTAATAATATAATTACTAATGCAATAATAGAAATAATAAAATAAATTAATGCGGGACTACATAGTTCTTTTAACGATTTAGGGAATGGAGACATTTATGTAATATATTAAGAAAAAAACTTTAGTAATAAGATGCTGCCTTAACAGTGCTTAAACTTGGTGTATTTACTAACTGATCTTTCCAAGGTAATGGATTTACTGGTGCGCTATATCCGGCCAAAGCATTATATGCACTACCCACTCCAAACTGAAATTGTCTTCCTACATTAATTAAATCTTGCCCAAAAAAATTGGATAAAGTACCTCCGCGCAATTTTTTCCTTTTATGTTTTCTTTTTCCTCCGGTAAATTTACTAGGATTAGAATTGGTATCTATTATAGCAGTCTGAACGTCAGTAGGATACGTATTATATGCCAAATAATTACTGTCTCCAGAAACATTATTTACTCCTGGCCATGAACTTACAGACGGTTGCCATGGACTGCCAACTAATCCATTTGGATATGGTATTCCATTATTACCAGTACCACCACTCATTTTACTTTTACATAAACTACATTTACAACCAATTCTATGTCTTCCTCCCAGTAAACTTCCTCCCCGTAAACTTCCTCCCCATAATTTCATATTACATAACGAACATTTATTACCACCAGTCATTAATGGCGTAGAACATCCGCATCCACCGCGTTGATTGACTTGTGGATTTAAAAAATTAAACCCTGAGCCAGGTGGTCCCATAGACGGATATGCATTACTTATATTTCCCTCTTTTCCCGTATATGCTAAAGCAGGAGTACGAATAGACGGGAAATTGTTAGATGGATAGGCTAAAGTTAAATTCCCACCATAATGATTTTTACGAGTTTTTGAATGTAATTTTTTGTGTCCACTTTTTTTACTTTTACCCATTTATATATTATGAAAAGAAATTATTCAATATCAACGTGTGTAAGGAAATGTCTACGACAACATTGTTTCGTTATTTTTAATTCATCTAAAACAATTCCCTCGGGCGTTTCTTCTTGCCTTTCTTTTGTTAAATATAATACTTTATTCATATTTATTTTTTCAATATTTGTATTTTTTTGTAGTTTTTTTTCTCTAACTGCATCTAAATAGTAGATATATTTATCAGCAATTACCATACCACAAGTAAAACATTTAATCGGAATAATCATTTCTATCTATATTTTATGGAAATATATTTAATTCATTTTTTTAAATAATTATTTTAACATTTATCTCCATAACATTTATTCATAAAATAATAGCTACTTTTAATAGTTTTACCATTTTTATCCGTGTTAAATGTAGGGCCGTTAGCGTTTCCTTTAACACATTGTCCTGTAATGTTATCATTTAACCATACACAACACGCGGTTTTATTACAATTTTTTTGGGTTAGCGAGGAACACTTAGAAACCCCGCCTATTTGAGCTTTACAAAATGCGTCAAATTTATCAGTAAAATTTTCGGAAATTGATGCGTTAAACCAATACCACCCATCGTGAAATATGTTCGCAATTATTATAACTAAAAATAAATAAAATAAAATCTTTATATTTTTATTCATGGTACAAATATATTTTATATATATATTTTATAAATGGTAAAATCTCGTAAAAACTGGAAAATGGCTAAAAAATTTAAAATAGTTAACGACGGATTAAATACGGTAGGAACTGTTACCAAAAAAGTAGTAGTTAATACGGCCCAGTAGTTGAAAAAGGAATTTCAACAGTATATGGCACATTAGCAACAGGATTTGATTTAGGAGTTAAAGGAGCAAATGGTTTAATTAAAATGTCTAAAAAACACAAACGTCATAAAAGTCATAAAACACATAAACATAGAAAAAGCCATAGAAGGTATTAAACGAATAACTTACATAAAAGGTATAAAAGGTATAAAAGGTATATTTATAAAAAATTAAATAACTTAAAGTTATTCAATGTTTTAATTTATGGACTTTAAAAAAGCATTACAAATATTAGAAATAAATTATAACGAATATTTTAATAATATTTCAATAAATGATATAAAAAAACAGTACCACAAACTGGCATTATTAAACCATCCGGATAAGAACGGTGGTTCGTTAGAATCTGTAAAGAAATTTCAAGAAATAAAGACAGCATTTGATTATTTAATAGAAGAACTTCATCCAGAATCAATAGACTCTGACGACAGCATAGAATTTAATAATCCAAATTCGACGTTATATTTAAATATATTAAATATATTTATTAAAACCATGTTTAATTCATCTCCGAATTCATCGATTTATGAAATAATAAATGCGATTGTTTTAAATACAAAAAACATTACATTCAAATTATTTGAAAACTTAGATAAAGAAACACTAATAGACATTTATATTTTTTTAACTAAATATAAATTAATACTTCATATTAAAAGTGATATTTTAGAAGATATAAAAAAAATAATAGAAGAAAAATATAAAAATGTTGAAATTTATAAATTAAATCCAAGCATAAACGATTTATTAAATAATAATTTATACAAATTATATGTAAATGATAAATTGTATTTAGTTCCGCTTTGGCGACGAGAGAATTATTTTGATAATATTGATATATCTTACAACGAAATTATTGCAATATGTGAACCGGAATTACCCGACTACATAAAAATAGATGAAAAAAACAATATTTACGTCCAATTTGAAATATCTATATATGATTTGCCTAAATTAATAGAACATAATAAAGTAGATATTCCCATTGGTAATATGTTTTTTCAACTACCTATTTCAAGTCTTTATATAAAAAAAGAACAATATTATATTTTAAAAAATAAAGGTTTAACAAAAGATACTTGTGATTTAGATGATATTTCAAATAAAGCAGACATAATAATTAAAATAACTTTACTTTAATTTTTTATTATTATAGAATATATATAATAAATGGCCGGTTGGACTTGTTATAGTGGTTCTAATAATATTCATTTTAATTATCCGCCAATAATTTCAGACGGTAGATTATTTACGTCTTATCAACCAGAAGCGGTAATAAACGAACGTATTCAACAAAGTGCTAAAATAAATAGCAATTGGAATTATCGTAGATATTTACAACAAAATGGTGTTCAAATAATGAACTATAATAATCAAGAAGCCTGCAATATCTTAGGTTTAGAACAACATATAAATTGTAATGCGACACCTTCTAGTAATGTGCCTTATCTATTTAAATCAAGTTTTGATACTTCAAAACCGGGTTTCGGATATTGCAATAGTGATTTAAAGTCGCCTTATTTAAGTAGAGAACAATTAAATGCGAGATTAATAGCGCCGAGTATCAATCCGAGTAATTATCAGAAAAGGTAAGATTATTTAAGATATCTTTTTTTTAATAAAATAAACTTAAAAAAAAGTTGTAGTATTGTATAATGAAAGTATTGTCTATTGACGTAGGTATTAAGAATTTAGCGTTTTGTCTGTTTGAAATAACCGAATCAGATAATCCTATTAAAATAATTAAATGGGATAGTATTAATATATCGGAACAACAGTCTTTTTATTGTATTTATACAGATAAATGTGTTCCATGTAATAAACCGGCTAAATATATGAACAATGAAAAACATTACTGTTTAAGACACGCAAAAAAACAAGAATTACAAATACCTACAATAGAACAAAAATCCAATTTTATAAATAAACAATCACTCCAAAAACTATATTCCATTGCTAATAAACACATGATACCATTAAACACAAATAACAAAATTAAAAAATCAGAATTAATTGAATTAATAAGTAATTATTTTACAAAAAAATATTTTAAAGCAATTGAAACAATAAATGCATCAGACGTAAATTTATTTGACATCGGTAAAAATATTAAATATCATTTTGATCAAATATTTAACAATATTCAATGTATAGACCATGTTATTATAGAAAATCAAATTGGTCCCATTGCAAATAGAATGAAAACAATACAAGGTATGATAGTCCAATATTTTGTAATGTCTTCTCTCGAAGTAAAACATATAGAATTTATATCATCGTCAAATAAGCTAAAATGTATAAACGAACCATTAATAAAAACAAATTATATTCATAGAAAAAAATTAGGAATTGAAAAATGTTTAGAAATTATTACAAATGAAAATAGTTTTCATGAATACATATCTTTATTTAACTCAAATAAAAAAAAAGATGACTTATCAGACTGTTTTTTACAAGGATATTGGTATATCCATAAAAAACTATTAATATTATAAATTTTAATATATATTTAATTCGTATTACTTAAAATTAAAAGTTCTATTTAATGAATAATGGATAACTCAGAAATTATTGAACTTGATTTTAATGATAATTGGGAAGAAACAAAAATTTCGTCAAATTTTGGGGGTGGATTAGAACTTTTAATGAATGACAATAAAATAAAAGAAAAATATCCGAACAATAGTAAAAGCAATTTAGAAGATTTAAACGATTTAGAAAATGATTTAAACAATTTAGTTAATGAAACCCCTTCATACAAAGCACGATCGGATTTATTTAAGTCATCCGAATCATTGAATCTTAATTATGATTCAGATAATGACGTAAATTTAGGTAAATCAACCGCCCAAACAGATAATAATTATAATAGTAAGACGTGGGACGGATATGGAAAATTTAATAACATTCCAATTAATCCAGACAATTCAGCAAGTTTTGAACCTAAACAAAATAAAGAAGATGCTTTAAAAGAGAAATTTAAATATTTAAAAAAGTTAAACGAATTAGAAAGAAAAGGGTTCGAATTATCAAAAAAATATACGATGGATTCAAGTTTGACTGAAATGCAAGGAGAATATGATTCAATTATTGAAGATTTAGCTAAAAAAAATTCCGTTAAATTTCAAAGCACAGTATTTATGAACATAATTCATGCAATTGAATATTTAAATGGAAAATTTAATCCATTTGACATTCATTTAGACGGTTTAACCGACCAGATAACTGATAATGCGGACTCATATGACGAAATATTTGCAGAATTACACGAAAAATATAAAAACACCGCATCAATGGCACCAGAATTAAAGTTATTATTTCAATTAGGTGGTAGTGCTATGATGGTTCATATTACAAACACAATGTTCAAAACCTCTTTGCCAAATGCAGACGAAATATTTAGACAAAACCCGGATTTAATGAGAGCATTTCAGACGGCAACATTAAATACAATGGCACAAACAAATCCAGGGTTTACCGGATTTATGAATAATATTGGTGTGACAGGAAAAGGAATGGGGCCGCCTCCTCCAATGGCAACTCAACGACAAACTCAACAGGATTTCTCAATGCCTGATTATTCCGGAATAAAAAGTAATTTTATTGATACCAGACCTAATTTTCAAGCCAACGGCAGCCTTCGGCAAGACCCAAACTATTCAAGCCAATGGCAGCCTTCGGCAAGACAAACAAGACCGAATATGAATCCTGAGAGAAGACCAGATATGAAAGGTCCAAGTGATATTAATGATATTTTGTCTGGATTAAAAACAAGAAATATTAATATACAACAGTCTAATTTAACAAAAGAAACAGATAATGTTAGTACTATTAGTATGAATGATATTAAAGATTTAGATACACAAGCTAATTTACCTAAAAAAAGTAGAAGAAGAAAAACCTCAAGTACGACAAATAACACGGTTTCACTTGATATTTAAAAATAATAAATTGATTTTACTTATATATAAAATATAAGTAAAATATAAAATATGTCAACTAAAAGTTAAACACATTACAAAACAAAATAAAAAACATTCAAACTATATTATATCAGAAAATATCGATCATGTTTTACGAAATATTGATAATTAATTAGAAGAAAGGTTTAAATTCATAAAATTTAATAGATCAAAACCCATGCGAAAAAAGATAAACAATATAATGAAATTATTTATAAGTGCTTTATTAATAATAATTATTGTTATAATTGTTGTTTCGATTGTATTTGCTAGTAAAAGTAATTAAACATTCGTTTACGACAGACGTATCAATAGTAGATTGGTTTATTAATAAATCTAAGTCATCTAATGTTAATTTTTTATTTTGTTTTAACAACATAGCACCATCATAAATAACGTTTTTATATCTTAATAATATAAGTTGAGCCAAATTTTCGGCATCATCAATTAAATTCCTAATTTCGTCGTCAATTAATTCCTTATATTTTTCGCTTTTACTTGGATATATTTTTTTGGTTCCCATACCATAATATAATATCATTTTTTCTGCTAAATATAATGCTTCTTCGAAATCATTAATAGCTCCTGTAGTTACACTTACATTATAAAAAACTTCTTCGGCAATTCTACCAGATAACAATACAACTAACCGCTCAAATAAATTTTCTTTTGTGTGAAGCGTAGAAAGTGCTCTTTTAAATATTGTATATCCGGGACTTTTTGGAGAAGATAAATTAATGACTACTTTCGATACATTCGAATGAAATTCCAGTAAATAGCCTGTTATTGCGTGACCCATTTCATGAATTGCTATTCTATCAATTGCATCAGATGTGTATTCGTGATCGGTTGGTTGCCATCCTGCTAACATTTTATTCATAATCAAATCTAAATCTGTATTCGTAAAATATTCGTTTTCTAATTTTAATGCGTGTAACATAGCTTCGTTCAATAAATTTTCAATTTGAGCTCCAGTAAATCCCTCTGTTATTTCTAATACGTCCGGTAATTTTACGGTTTCATCGTGTGGTTTACCTTTAATGTGAATATTAATAATTTCTTCTCTTGTATTAGTATCTGGTAATCCAATAGAAATTTTTTTATCAATTCTACCGGGTCTTGTTAATGCGGGGTCTAATAAATCTATTCTATTAGTGGCAGCAATTAAAAATATACCTGAATTATTTTTAAATCCATCCATTTCAACTAATAATGCGTTTAACGTATTATCTCTTTCATTTGAACTAGATTCTCCGTCAGAAGAACGCATACGCCCAACTGCGTCAATTTCATCGATAAAAATAATACATGGTGTATTTTCTTTTGCCAACTTAAACAATTCTTTTATTCTTGATGGTCCAATACCCACATACTTTTCTTGAAAATCAGAACCAGCTAAAGCAATAAAACTACAATTGGCTTCGCTTGCAAATGCTTTAGCTAACATTGTTTTACCAGTACCAGGTGGGCCTTCTAAAATTAAGCCTTTTGGTACACGTACATTAAATTTTCTATATTTTTTATAATTTTTTAAAATATCAACACATTGTTTTAATTCCGATTTAACTAAATCATATCCACCGATATCTTTAAAACAAATATCTGATTGTTTGACAACTTCAAAATTTTGTGATTTTTTTTTGGAATGTGAATTGTGACCATACTGCCCGTAATATGAATCATCACGATCCTCTGGAATATCACCAATAGGTATATCGTCAGGTGTAGGAACCCCCTCAATTTCAATTCTTATTCCAAATGAATTTAAATATTTTGCTCTATTCGTTCTAATTCTTTCTTGTAATTGATCTTCAATATGTTTTTGCATTTGTTTTTCGTCGATTATTAATTCGTCTTCAGTATTGTTTTTATTATTTAATTTTCTCATTAATTCAATAAATCGTAGACTCGATAATCCATAATACCTATTAGGGCCAATATTAGATATTTGATTATGATTATTACTATTACTATTACTATTTAATTGGAACGATTTTTTAAAATATGCGTTCATTATATTAAAACAATTAACATTGGCGTAAAAAAATACAGATAATAAAAACAAACAATTAACCATTATACTATTGTATTATATCATATATTTAAATTATTATTTTTTATTTATATTAAATCTTTTTATATTATATGAGTTTAGAAGAATTTCCGCCAGGATTACCAATTAATAATATTCACTCTGTAGATGATGTAAATATTAATAATAATACAGATGTAATGGATTTATTAGAGTCAAATCTAATTACGAAAAATACAACACTTATATCTTTACAAGAAACAATAAATAAATTAAAATCAACAACCCATATTATGGGTAAATATTCAAATCAATTAAAACTCGGATTTATTATAATTATAATTTTTGAATGTTCAATTCTTGGTATACTTTTATATAAAAATTTTAGTTTTAAGTTTTAAGTTAAATTTTATAAAATTATAAACTTTTAGTATAATAATGAATAAAACATGTTCAAAAGATAAAAGTCGTTTAATTAGCAAAATAAATCAAAAAAAAGAGCGCGACATAAATGATCAGTCTCTATTTTTCGGTAAGCTAATAAACGAAAATAAAAAAACAGGAGTAAGAATTACAAATAATAATAATGAATATAAAAACGATCCATTTAATTACGATGTTTTAGTAAGACCAAAGGAAGAATTAAATCAGATAAGTTTCAATCAAACGTTTTTTGAAAATTTAGACTTAAATATTAATAATTACTCTCGTAACGACTTATTTAATTTGTTCGGCATAAAATCAAATAATCTGACAAAAGAGATAATGAAAGAATGTAAAAAAATTGCAAATAAAACACATCCAGATAAGTCTAAACTACATGAAAAATATTTTATATTCTTTTCAACAGCTTATAATAAATTAGTAGATATTTATACGTTTAATAATAAAATGCTACAAAAAACAAACGAGAGAAGTGAAGATTTTATGGAGCCAGAGTATAACAATATTCTGTCGAACGTTCTTGAAACAAAAAAAGAACCGAAAGACTTTAACAATTGGTTTAACGAGCAATTTGAAAAACATCGCATTGATGATCCGAACGAAAAAGGATATGATACTTGGTTAAAATCAGACGAAGATATAATATTTACTCCTCAAAATATAAACAAAGACCAAATGAATAACGAAATAAACAAATATAAAAATCAAGTTAAAACAGTCGCTAAATATGACGGAATACAAAGCGTCAATTCTTCTTCTTTTACCGGATATTCACTCATAGAACGCGACAATTTTACGTCAAGTAGTCTATTCGATAACAGTCTGACATTTACAGATTTAAAACAAGCATACGCAGAATCCGTAATTCCAATTACAGACGAAGATTTTCAACGTATACCTAAATTTAAAGACGTAAATGATTACAAAGCGCATAGAGATCGTAATATGGTACAACCGATGGACAAAAAAAGTGCATTTGAGAAACTTTATTTTGAGGAACAACAACAAAACGAAGAAAACGTCGCATTAGCCTTTTACTACGCAACACAGGCGGAAAAAGTAAAAAAACAACAAGACTTATTTTGGGCAGGTTTAAAAAAAATTGAAAATTAAAGTTAAAACATATAATTTATAAAATATTTATAAATTATGGAAAAGACAAATTTAGAAAACCGTTGTATTTTATTTGAAAAGCCTAATTTTAAATTTATTAAGAATAGTAAAAACAATTATGTTTTTTCATTTGAATTAATAAATGAAAAAATGGATCTTACAAAATTAATTGACTTTTCGTTTATTAAATTTATATACCAATTAAATCCTGATATATATGAATCTATTGTATTTAAAAGTATAGATACAAATACTATTGTTGCTACAGTTATTATGAAACATTTTTTTCAGGATCTGGGAATACCACAAAAATATTTACATATAACCATTCAAAAAACTACTGATAATACAACTAATTGTATTATATTTCATTCTATTCCTGTCATAAATGACGTTAATATTGATATTCCTCTTGGAGCCGAGCCGATTCATATAAAACAATTTACAATAACATGTAAATGTTATTCTCTCAGTGAGATACAAATAAATACTGATGTTATATTAGAAGATAAAGTAAACATTCCGCACATAATTGAAAATTTTATCGGGCCGATCGTTTTTAAAATATTTAATAGAATAAAACAATTTATAGACAATTTTAAATGTTAAATATAAGATTCGTATGCGTCATTTTATTGATAAATGCATAAATAATTTTAGACAAAGTATTTCTATTATGAATATAATGTTTATTTTTTTAACTGAGTATATATATTATTTATGGACACATAATTATCCTAATTTCATAGGTAATGTGGCACATAGATTAATGGTTGTTAATGTATTATACGTAAAAATATTTCAAGCTCTTGCATTAAACGGGGATTTAATTAATGAAGAAATAAGAAATGAATTAATTAAATTTACTGATAATGCGCCTTGGACTGACACCGATATTGATTGGCCTCTATTAAATCGTGTTTGTCATGAATATAATATTAAATTAGAAAATGCCATACCAATTAATTCTGGTATGATTTCTCTTGTATTTAAAGGCGAAATAAAAGGTGACCCAGTTGCCATTAAATGTTTACGAAACAATATACATAATACTTTAAATTTGGCTATCGAAAATTTGTTTTTTATAATTTATTTACTATCATTATTACCTATTATGTCAGATATTTTAAATAAATATAAAATTCAAAATATTATAAAAAAAAACGTCGATATTATACTTCAACAAACTAATTTTAAAAAAGAAATAGATAATATGATACAATTTAAACAAAATTGTGTTTATTTAAAATATGTAAAAATACCGTATGTATATAAAAAAATAACAGAAAAATATGATACTATTATTGTAATGGAATTTATTAATGGATTAAAAATAACTCAAATACCCCGCGAAGATTACCAACCTTTCGCAAAACAACTAATTAAGTTTGGCATAGTTACTCTAACAATCCATGGATTAATACATGGAGATTTACATTGTGGTAATATATTATTCATAAAAAATGAGAATCAATATATTATCGGTATACTTGATTTTGGTATAGTTAATTATATTCCGTCTTCTTTTAAAGATATGTTATTGGTGATAGCAAAAGAGTTATTTCACAGTTCTTCCCATGAAACAGCCGAAAAATTATTAAGTTCGGGTTTAATCGAGCCGCATAATTTGCATGAAATATTACCAATTAATGACTATAATAATATTTTGAATTTAACTGCTGAAATTGTGGAAGAAACAATATCAAATTCTAAAAATACGAATCAATTACAATTATATAAATTTGTAACTAAATTTAATAATTATTTATTGGACAACAATATTGCGAAATATGGTATTAGACCTAGTGATAATTTTGTTAAAGCTCAGCTAATTATTGCAATGACACAAGGAGTAGTTTTAATGCTTTGTAAAGAAAATATTATTTCATTAGTAGATAGTGTTATAAATGAACTTTTTCATTTAGATATTTTATATATATAAATTGAATACATTTATTTATAATATAAATATATATAAATAATATATGGCAGGAGGAATATTCCCAAACTATCCGTTTCATTTAAATTTAAAATGTATTGTATTTACAATTATCATTATTATAATATATTGGTTTTTACCAAAGAATTTATTCATTTTATTTTTCTTATTATGGGCACCGTACGTAACATTAGCTTGGTATGACTATTCATATAAATGTCAAAATAAAATGATGCCAACAATCGTGCCTTATGGCAGATATCTTTTTTTGCCTTTTAAACCTCCTGATTACAAACAAGAATTTCGCCAATTACCTCCGGAAGCAATTCAAGCTATGGATACTTTAGATCATATTACAACTTGGACAATAGTAACTGTTATTATTTCTACCCTAATATTTTATAATTATAAAAAATAGACTGAATAAAAAAATTGATTATATTAATTGGTTATTTAAGATTTAATAAATATATATGTCACAAACATTTCTATTTATTGATGGTAGTTATTATTGTTTTTATAGATACTACTCCATGATGTCATGGTGGCGTCATGCGTATCCAGAAAATCCTTTAGAAAATCCATATGAAAATGAAGAGTTTGTCAATAAATTTAAAAAAACATTTATTGAGAAGTTAGAACAAATACCAAAAATGTTAAATATTCATAAAGAAAACCCGACAATAATTGTCGGTAAAGACTGTAAAAGAGAGAATATTTGGAGAAATAAATTATTTCCAGAATATAAAGAAACCCGTGATAATCCGTTAATTAAATTTATGGGTGGAGCGTTTTTCCGAATGGTATATGAAGATGAAATGTTTAAACAAGGAGGAGCACAATATATTATTAAACATCCAGAATTAGAAGCAGATGATTGTATTGCAATTTCTGTTAAGCACTTACTAAATAAATATCCTTCTTGTAACATTTATATTATTACAAGTGATAAGGATTATTTACAATTAGTTAGAGAAAATGTAAAGGTCTTTAATTTATCTTTTAAAAATATTGCTGAAAACAAAACGTCTACTGGAAATTATCAAAAAGATTTAGAATTAAAAATTATAATGGGTGATATTAGTGATAATATTCCTTCTGTTTTCCCAAAATGTGGTCCAAAAACGGCAAAAAAATGTATTGATAATCCTGAATATTTCAAATCCAAATTAAAAACGGACGAATATGTGAAACAATATGAATTAAATAAAATATTAATTGATTTTAATAATATACCTAAAAATCTGGTGGATGAATTTATTCAAACAATTAAATATTAATTTATATAAATATAGTATATGTCAACAACGATAAAAATAGACGATATAGATAAATTATATGTATTTGACACATTACACGATTTTTGGAAAGAACGTAAACGTAAATTAACAAAAGTAACAAATAATGATGAAGAAGATGAAGACGAAGCTCCGATAGACCTAGAAAAACAAACCAAAATTAGAAAAATATTATTTAATTTTATAAGTTCTTTTTTAGGTATTAAAAAACAAGATATTAACAACATACTTTCTTATTTGACGTCAAATAATGTTACCTCAGTTACAAGTAATTATGAGTCATCAATTGAAAAATACTATGAAACAATTTCACCATTAAAAAATCAGTTATTTGCAAACACGAAACAAACCTATACATATGAATCTATTATTAATGAGTGGGAGAAATGGTCTAAAAATAAAAAAAATATTTTACCTGATTTATGGATTGAATTAAATAATTCTGCTAATAACGTAAAAGTAATAACAATTGAAATTGATAGTAGTAAAGATAAAAAGTATACTAGTTTTGGGCAAGTAGATAGCAATAACAAAAAAAATATTATAGGAAATTTTATACTAAATTTTATGTTTCCGAATTTTAATTTAAATAATCCGCCAAATAACGCGTATTTTACGTTTGACGCAAAAGCAGGTGTGATAAAAAAAATTTTTTCAGATATTAATAATGTATATAATTTAATTACCCCCGCAAATATTGCAGACTCTGCTCCTACAAGCTATGACGTATTTCTTAAAAATCGAAATGAATTCTATTTTCCTGGTAACAATGAGTTTTTGTTTACAAGTAATTTTTATACAAAAAATGATAACATTAAATTATCGTTTGTCAATAACGGTTATTCAAGTAAAAATATATATGGTTTTACATTTCAAATAAATATAAATAAAAGTAAATATATAATAACCTTGCCCTTTTCAGAAACTCAAACTCAGGGGCCTTCTGTTAATTATTTAATTGATTTTTATTTAAATCCAATAAATGCGAAACCAAACAGTAATAAAATACTAAATTTATCCAAATTAAATCAATTTAAACCTTTGCTTACAAATGGATTATTATTTGATTTAAAAAGAGGAGGTGATTATGAACAAGTGAATTCTGCTATTAAAGCGATTAATTCAAATAATTATCCCTTTACAGTAGTTTGTACCATTGACAGATTATGCGCTTTATATGCCCGATTAAACGAACAAAACGTAATTTTTCACGTAAATGAAACATTGTATTTATATAGATTTCCTAAAAATATTGTTATTGATAAAAATATACAATTATTACAGTCATTAAAATACAAATCATTTGATTTACTTGATTCATTAACTATTTTAAAGGCATTTATTAGTAAAAATATATATGAAAATATAAATGATTTTAAAAGTAAGATAATAACATTTTTGTATCAAGGTAAATTTAAAGATCCAAATAAAATAAATGCGTCTTCATATGTAGAAAATATAGTATCAATTATTATTAAATTTAGATTAATTGACATATTGTACGGATTAAATAAAGTAATAAACGATAATCGCGGCATTGAATCGTACAATATCGATAATCTAAATAACGTTATTTTTCAACTTGAAACATTTATAAATAATCCAAATTTATCTGAAGTAAATAACATAAACAACTTATTAACTAAATACAATAACTTATCAATTAATAATGACGTAAATGAACTGAAAACATTATTTAATTTAAAGTCTAATTTTTATGCAAAAGAAGAAAGCGCCGATTTATTAGGACTAGACTACGATTTTTATGACTCAAATATATTTTTTAAGATAACCGGAAATTGTAAAAGTCTTCAGTTTTCAAATAAATTATATTCGACAATATACGAATATCTAAATAAATTTGAAAAAATAATAAACGCAAAATCAAATAGAAATAAAAATAAAAATTTATACGATAAATTACATAAATTTACTTATTTTACTGAACTAAATGTATTATATGAAAGTTTTTTTGATACAAATCCGAATTTCGAAAATAAATATAAAAATAGCAATAAAATATTAGGTGAAATTTTAACAAATATACTTAAACCTGATAATATAGAAGATGATACAGTTTTAATGTGGTTTAATTCTTTAGAAAACGTATTAAAGACCACATATCTTAAAGTATTTGAAGAAGAAAATATTGAACAATATAAACCGTTATTACAATATGTCCAACAAAATGTTCCGCAACACGGAGGATATAAATCAACTGTAATGCAATACCAATACTTAAGTGATTTGTTACGTTCAATTTCAGGAATATCTGCGGGATTTATAGAAAGTATTATATCTACGCAATTTAATCAAGTTTTGCCTGATTTACCGACACTAATTAATAGTTTAAAAACAAATTATTTAAAAGAATGTCAGGCTATTATTGAAGAAATTCAGTTTATTTGGATTAGTGAAATAATGTCAATTCAGTCAAACATCGAAAATAATTATGATTATAATCCAACATCCAGTGAATATATTATTTTATTCCTACTGTGTTTTTATTCAAACGGCGACTATAATGATATTGATTTTGATATATTAAATATATTTAACCCTTATTATAGTCAATTTAAAATTGACGATGACGATAAAATGATGGAGGGAGGAGGTATAAAAAAAATGTCATTAATTACTGAAAATTTTAAAAAACATAAATATTTTTCAAAAAAATTTGATCCAAAAAGTACTTTAAAGAATAGTCCAAATAAAGTTAAAATAAATACAAAAACACGTAAATTTAAACGGAATACAAATTATTTAAAACCATTTAAAATTTCAAATCAAGTTTATTCAAATCAAGTTTATTCAAATACACAAATTAATGACATCGGAATGTTATATATTAAATCTTATATTCATAATATTCCTGCAGAAATAATTACGATTTTATTACTTACTTTAATAGATAACACTATGCAAATAAAATCTGGAATGTTAAATACCACATTCAAACGCGGATATTTTTATAATCTAATATCAACTAATTCAATACCAAGTAATTTTTTTGATAATGATGCGTCATGGAAAGATTTACCAAGATATATTTATACTTATGTATACTATATTATAACAAATATTTTTAATAACGAAGCATTTAGATTATTGCACGGCGGTAATAATTCAATTTAAATTACTATAAAATAAATATATCTATATATTTTATGTCTGCTGTACCCAATGAATTACAGATTATAATTAATACAAATATTCCTGGATTAAAGTCAATTATTTATTCACCTTCTTTATCAATACCAGACATTAAAGAGACGAATGTCATATTTAATCCTTTGGTTAAATTAAATAAAGCACTTATTGAAAAAATGCCTTCTGATTATAGAGTGAAACAGTTCTTTTCAAATGGGTTATTCGAATCACTTATCGTGTATAATAATGTAAAACCGGTTAAAGATATGAAACACGCCAAATACAAAGGAGTCATCGACAACAATATTCGTATTACATTAGACATACTCTTCTCTCCGAAAAGCATATTATATATTAATAAAAATCCTTACACTGTTATAGGATTTAATTGGCAAAAAGGAGATTGGTCCCTCACCAAAATAAAAAAAGATAAAATAATTTATAAAGACGTAATTGCGGTTACAATTGATATGGAATTATTTATGGGAAAAAATATAACCCAGAAAGAATTTAAGGAGGGGCAATGTCAGTTAAAATGGAATGCTTTTCGGAAATCTTATTCTGCGTTAATCGGAAATACTTTTAATATTAAGCCAAATTATACTCAAAAAGGGGGTAAATCTAGGCGACATAAAAAATATACAAGAAAACACAGATAAAGAAGTATATTTGTTATCTGCGATTATTGAATTCTTTGATAATTAAATTTCTCAAATGCTTCTTTTTGTGCTTTTCGCTGTTTCTCTCTACGTGCCTTTTCTAAAAGTGCTATTGCCGACGCAATTTCTGTTTCGGTTATCGTATTATTATCAGGTGTTTTATTTATTTTATGTAATACTCTGTATTCGTGTGGTACTACACAAAGGGTACTTTCTTCGTTAAATAAATGATCTGAGAGAATAGTAAAAACCGCTGTTAAAATTAATGCAGTTATTAAATTACGAGTACCCATCCAAGCCATACAAAATATTAGTATTGTTTTAGATACAGTAGCCTTTAAATATTCTTCAGTAGATTTACTAAATTGTATTGTTATAAATTTCGAACCTATATTTAAAAGAATCATAATAATACCCGCAAAAAATTTGCTATTATCTAAATACATAATATGGTTATGGATATAACTTAATAAATTCCACAACGGAGTAAATATATTTGTTTCCCCCCCAATTTTAATATTTAGATCTTTTTTTGTCATTACTATATTAGAACTACAAAAAAGATTAAATTAAGTATATATTAATTTAAAGAATTCCTGCTTAATATGTAATAAACATGTTTAGAACTTATATAAATAAAAATAAAAGATTACGTGAATACATAAAACAATCAAGGGATGAATCGATGAAACGGTTAGTTGAAAATGCACAACTAAATAAATTTAATCATTTAATAAGAGATGAAAAGGATAACAATAAAGAAATTCAGTTGAATAAATATGTTTTAACTAGTATGTTTCTCTCTTTAATATCATTAATATCTTATTATTATTTAAAAAAATAAATTGTTTTCTATTTATAACATATATGTCAATAAATTATGAAAACAATGATATAGATGATACCCATGAAACAAATGCAATTACAATGACTTTAGAAAATCTTACTTTACAGTATAATAACTTATTGACAAGTTATAAGCAGGCATTGGCAAATTACATAAATTATATAAATGAGTCAGGAACAAAAAAAGGGAAAGCAGCGAAACAATATGTAACAATACCGGGACAAGCGTATTGGGGAACAGGACAAGCAAGTAGTCAGGCGGTTTATAGTAATTTAAATACTATAAACGAATGTGAAGCATTATGTTCGTCGACTAAAGATTGTGTTGGTGCAACTTTTAACTCAACTCATTATGATACCCCATTATGTTGGTTAAGATCCGGAGAGAGTAAAGTAATACAAGGTATTGAAACAGACACAGCAATTGTACCAAAAGGGTTACAGTTATTAACTACAATGGAACAATTAAATACACAACTAACTGCAGTAAATAAACAAATATATGAAAACATAAATTCAGCTCAACCGCTATATAATAGTGAAAGTGTTTTACGAAAAGAAAAAGCACAACTATTAATGAATAATTACAAACAACTAATGTTAGAACGAGATAAAATAGATGAAATGGTCAATGAATATCAGACGTTAGATCATGCTCAAGTTCAACAAGAGATAAAAATAAATCAGAATTATTACTCTTTTTTCATATTATTAGCTTTAGTATTAATAATAATATTTATATTGTATAAACTATCAAATATTTCTCTTCAATCGAGTTCATCAAATATATTTCCGCGTTTTTTAACAAATACTAATGTATAATTTTCTTTTATTTATATATAAATGAATTTACAATCATTAAATACAGACTTTAATAATATTTTAACCGAATACCAAAATACTTATCAAGAATACGTAAAGTATTTAAATACAAATAGCAGTGACTTAAATTCTATCTCAAATAGTCTTTTTATGGGGTCAACGACATTAAATAACCAAAGTGTGACGTCAGTGGACGATTGTAAAACTGCTTGTATATCAAATACGTCTTGTAGTGGAGCAACATATAATTCAGATACAAATATGTGTATATTATCAGGAGGTGTTGGTAATATAATAAAAGCCAATAATTCAACTGCTTTAGTACCAGGAAGTATTTATTATAATTATAAATTACAAACATTAAATGATCAACTTATACAATTAAATCAACAGATGTTAAAAATAGCTCAAAGTGAAATGGGTCAATATAGTGAAAATTCACAAGAGGTTGAAAATAAAGAACAAACATTACAAAAAAATTATCAAACTCTTTTACAAGAGAGAAATCATATTGGAGAGACACTAAAACAATTTGAAACGGCAAATTCTGCTTATAATAATGGTTCAATTCAGTTAACCTCAAATTATTATAGTTATATTATGTGGGTATTAGTAGCTATTTTGTTAGTAATGTTATTCATAAAATTTACATTTATAAATTCGCAAAGAGGTGGGTCAAATAAGGGTTATTTAAAGATATTTGGTTTGGATAAAATATTATCATTAAATAATTAAAATTTTGTATTCTTTATATATATTAAATTAAATATGACTAATGTATCTAATATATCAAGTTTTAGCAAATTAACAAATAGTAAGTTATCGAATAGTCCTGCACTAACACAGGGTGAAAAATATAAAAAATACCAAAAAAAAATACAGCAAAATTTGAAAAATCGGGCAAATAATATTAGCGGTAAAGAAGGTTTCTCATTAATTCAATCTCTAGGATTAAATAATATGGGTAAATTAGGAGAAGATTCAAATAATATAATAAATAATAATAATTACCAATCACAAAAACAGACCTTGGAAAATTTACGGACAGAATATGCAAATACTTTAGAAGAATATAAAAAATTACAGGCATCCATTTCAGGTGAAACAAATCAATATATTGAGAGAGTAAATCCGACAAACCCATATTTAAATAAAACGATAAGGTTTACAACAGGTCATATTGCTTATGTAACAAATCAAGGTGTTGTTAAATATATTCCGTCTATGGAGATATGGAATTCAACAAGTGCCCCAAAAGAGTTTATTCAATTAGATATACCTTGGAATGACGCTTGGGATAATATAGTCGGACAAATTATTCCTACTAATCCCCCATTAATAAGTGGTACATTTATGCAGCCAGGTCAAAGTCTTGGAAATGAAGGTTTAAATATATATGTTAATAATATAATTAATAATCCACAACCAATATATTCAGGTTGTTATGCAGATAAAATAAATTCACGAAAAATGGAATTTATAGGTGACATACCACCTTCAAATGAAAATATAATAAAAAATGGAAATTTTAATTATCCTGAACTACCAAAAAATACTTGGAAATATATGTCAGATCCTATTCCCGGATGGAATATGAACGCAGTATTAGTAAATAGCGCAGATGATTGGACGTATCCTCAACCATATCCAAGTGGAAAACAATGTATTAGTATTCAATCAATGAATTCTATATTTCAAACAATAACTTTACAAGCAGGTGTAAATTATGTGCTATCATTTATTGCATGTGGTAGAAATTGTTGTGATAATTCAAATGAATCTAATCCAATAAATATTACTTTAAATAGTACTGACAACGAAACTGAATATTTAAAAATAATAAGTATTCAACCAGAGCCAATAAAAGGTTGGACAAATTATTCCGTAAATTTTACGGCGCCAATATCTCAAAATTATAATTTATGGTTTCGTGGAACATGGAATCAAGGTGATCGTTCAACTGCATTTCAAAATATTCAATTATCTAATGATATTTTATCTTCAGGATCTTATACTTGGTCTTCTTGTGAACAAGCGGCAATCGACCAAGGATACCGTTATTTTGCCCTACAAAATGTAAATCCAACAACGTCAAAAGGTTATTGTGCGGTAAGTAATAGTTTACCTACTGCTACAAGTTTGGGGCAAAGTTATGTACCTTCAGGAGAGGTAGTGCTTTGGGCTTCAAATACTGCGAATCAAACAGGAAATTATGCAGAGTTATCAAAAAATGGTTCTATTAGCGTAATAAATTCGGGAGGACAAGCTGTTTTTAATTCGGATAATAGTAAGGCTACACCAGGAAATTATTTAGGTTGTTATGGAGACAGAGAACATAGGGCTATGCCATTATCAAACATTGATGGTACTTTTTCAACAATCTATGGGGGGAATAATTGGACTTTTGATTATAATACAGCATTACAATATGCAAGACAAAATAATTTTACTTATTTTAGTACACAAGCAACTTATGATGGTATAAACGGTCAAGGAGGATTTACAAACGATTTAAGTTCAGCAATGAAATATGGTAAAGCGTCAAACTGTCATACAGACAAAAATGGATACCCAGCTGGGGGTGCTTGGTCTAATTCAGTTTATTCCACAGATCAAACGAGTCATTATTTTTTAATTCTCCAATCGGACGGAAATATGTGCATATATAGAGGCAGTGGTCCAAATGATAATCAAGGTGAAATATGGTGTTCAATGACAAATGGGAAACAACAAGTATCAAATCCAAATTATGTTTCAAGAAAAGGAAAATATGGTAAATGTTGGATGCCAGTCGGATCAATTTTAATGCCAGGAGATTTTTTAGGGTCAGATGACGGTAAATTAGCGCTAATAATGCAATCAGACGGTAATTTGGTGTTGTATACATTTCAAGAACAAATAAATTGTCAAAAAATGTCAGACGGAAATATGGGGGGTGGAATTTCGGCAAATGCGCTTTATGATATAGGAAAGGTTGGGTTTCCTTCTGATGTTGGTAATTTAGCGTATATCGATCAAAATTCAAGTATGTTTAAATATGATTCAACTCAGTTATCAAATACTTATAGTGTAATAAAAAATTATGATACGGCATTTAATGATATACCTAATGCGATGTATAACAATGCGACAGTCGCAAGTTGTCAAGATACTTGTTCTAATAATCCAGATTGTGCTGGCTTTGTCTTTGATAATAAAAATAATATTTGCTGGCCAAAAAATAATAAAATGTATCCAGCCGGCCAACGACAACAGTTAGACGGTTTAGATATATACATTAGAGATATTAAACCAATTAATCCGCCAATTGGTATTCCGGATAAAACAAATTACGTAGATAGTATAACATATCAGAATTATATTAATGGCGGTGCATTTTCAAATGCATATGGTATAGCAAAAATTACAAGCGTACAACAGGCACAATTAGACCAATTACAAGATAAATTAAATTTGTTATCAAAAGAAATTAATAAATATACGGACGAATTTGGGAAAGGGGCACAGAATGCTGAACAACAAATGAATAAAAATGTTTCTGGTTTAGGTAATTATTTAACTGATTTAAATAAAACAGATAATAAAATTAAACATTTTAATACGAATATTGATAACATTTTAAATGATAGTGATATTAGTACATTACAAAAAAATTATGAATACTTATTTTGGAGTATTTTAGCTGTAGGTAGTGTTTTAATTTCAATGAATGTTTTAAAAAAATAAATGAACGATTAATTAATTATATAAATAATTTATATAATTATCTTTTTATATTTTATATAAATGTCAACCAATTTACCAAACATTAGTCAAAATAATGCACAAATACTTACTGATATTCAATCTTTACAAAAAATGGAACAACAATTGTTTAGCACTTTAGAAACCAATACTACGTTAAGTTCGCAACAACAATCCGATATTGTAAATAAAATAAATGAGATTTCAAATACTCGTGTAAATTTATATCAAACACTTAGCGGTGTAAATAATTTTTACGAAAATGCGTTATCATCTTCTATTGGAACATTAAAAGAACAGACTGCCGCAATTACAATAGTAGAACAAGAGTTAAATCGTGCTAAACAGCGTTTAGAATTATTAGAAGCAGAAAAAAATAACAAAATCAGATTAGTAGAAATTAATAATTATTTTAGTGATAAATATGCCGAACATACTAATTTAATGAAGATAATTATTTTTACATTAATACCTGTAATTATACTCGCTATATTAAATAACAAAGGGTTTTTACCTAATTCTTTTTTTTATATATTGTTAACAATTGTCGTAATAATAGGATCTATATTTTTCTGGTATCGGTTAGGTTCAATTTTTATGAGAGATAATATGAATTATCAAGAATATGATTGGTATTTTAATCCAAACAACGTATCAACTACAAGTACTACAACTACAAGTGATCCATGGTTTACCTCAAATATACCAGGAACATGTGTAGGTCAATACTGTTGTTCGACCGGACAAACATATGATTTATCGTTAAATCAATGTGTAGGAACGTCTTCTGTTACCGAAACATTTGTAAATAATGTATTAACTAAAACATCTACGACGTTACCAGGATATTCAAATCAAATAATAAAAAAACCTAGACAAAATATGGATAATGTTCAACCAGTTAGATCTGATAGTTTTATTACATACCGTGCAAAAAAATAAAATAGTTATATAATATAGTATATATGACAACTAATGCTTTTAATTTAAATAATTTTAACTCGTTTATCGAACAAGCTAGACAAACAATAATGTGTGATTCAGCATGTCAAAAAAAAAAGGGGGAAAAGTTGTTAAAACAAGAATATTTAAATGCACAAACCAATTTAGCTATTGCGCCAAGTGAATTAGCAGTCGCACAAAAAAATTATATAGTATTCTCTCAAGGGGAATTAGGATATGATACATTTGAAGATAATTTAATTAATACGAAGGCAGATAATATCGCACAATTATTTACAGATAATTTTGAAAAAGAAACAACTGAAATAAAATCAAATAATTTAACATATAGTAACCTATTAATTAATTTTAAAAATGTGGTTGATCTATATCTTCAATATAAACAAGAAAATATATATTTGGCTAATGAATTAAAAGAAATGACAAGCGACGTTGTTACTAATGACAGAAAAACATATTATGAAAATCAGGCTATCGATTTTTTAAAATCTATTTACTTTTATTCATTTGTTTTTATTTATAGTTTGTCAGTTATAATTTATTTATTAATGGCAGTAATTTATCCGTCTCATTTACATTTTAAATACAGAATAGCTATATTTATTGGATTATTAATTTTACCATTTATTTCTGGCTACATAATATCAGTTATAATAAATATATTTACCGTTATTTATAATTTTTTACCTAAAAACGCTTATTTTAACATATAAAAAATGAAATATTAAATAA
>Ga0214923_10000384_pt1 | contig 67970 bp, 50 predicted proteins | sample LL1510_MetaG_FD_177993 | JGI IMG/M metagenome (GOLD analysis project Ga0214923, IMG submission 177993) | Freshwater microbial communities from Lake Lanier, Atlanta, Georgia, United States - LL-1510 | ecosystem: Environmental > Aquatic > Freshwater > Lake | place: USA: Georgia | collected...
AGTTTGGCCGAAACCACAACGCTGGGATTGCCCCCGGTTTTCATTTGGGTATAGGGATGCCAAACTGCCTTTGCATCTCTAAGCTGCCATTCTTCCATGATCCGAAAAATAATAAATATGTATATAAAAAGTAAACCCTGGCATAACCAGGGTTTAAGTTTTAAATGAATTAAACTGTAGGATTTTCTTAAGCAGTTGCAATCATGGAATCCAATACACTCATTACTTCCCGAACCGCTTTAGCAGAAGTACTTAATAATTCTTTTTCTGCATCATTTAATTGAAGTTCGATAATTTTTTCGATTCCGTTTTTGCCTAATACTACGGGTACTCCTAAGTAGATATCTTTTAATTGATATTCACCTTGCAACCAAGCACAAACTGGGAAAATTCTTTTTTGATCTTTCAAAATCGCTTCTACCATTTGAGCCGCTGCAGTTCCAGGTGCATACCAAGCGGAGGTTCCTAATAATTTCACAATCTCCCCTCCCCCAACTTTGGTTCTTTCGATGATAGCATTTAAAGTAGCTTCATCAATCAATTCGGTAACGGGTATTCCAGAAACCGTGGTATATCTAGGAAGAGGAACCATAGTATCTCCATGACCTCCTAAAATCATGGCAGAAATATCTTTGGGAGAACAATGTAAAGCCTCGGCTAAAAAAGCACGGTATCTAGCGGTATCTAAAATACCTGCCATGCCAAATACTTTGGTGGAAGGCATTTTAGCCGATAAATAGGCTTGATAAGTCATTACATCTAATGGGTTAGATACCACAATGATGATGGCTTCAGGAGAATGTTGGATTACTTGTTCGGTAACGGATTTAACAATCGCAGCATTGGTGCTAATTAAATCATCTCTGCTCATTCCGGGTTTACGCGGCAATCCGGAAGTGATCACTACCACATCTGAATTAGCGGTTAAGGAATAATCATTGGTAGATCCTTTTACGCGGGTGTCGAACCCATTGATGGGAGACATTTGCCAGATATCCAAAGCCTTGCCTTCAGCAAAGTTTTCTTTGATATCTACTAATACTACTTCGTTACATAATTCTTTTTGTGCGATATCATCGGCACAAGTAGCACCTACGGCGCCGGCTCCTACTACGGTTACTTTACTCATGGGAATGTAATTTTTTATTGTCGGAATGAAACAAAATTGATTAAGTACAAAATTACAGGGGACGTACCGATTAAAAAACTTTTGGTGAAAATAAATATTCAGGTTAGTTTTGATTATCTATTCATAATGTGAACCGGAAGAATATGAAGCAATTGTTATTATTGACTTATTTGGTGTTGATGTGTTTAGCTCCTATTAGCTTGAAAGCGCAAGAGGACAAACAAACCAAAAAAGAATGGAAGAAAAAGGCTAAATCCTATGTGAAGGACCCTTTAAGTCTAAAATCTTTTGAAGAATCGTATCGTAAAAAATTGTTCGATGCGGAAAAAAAGAATAAAGAATTAGGGGAACAAAACGGACGTCTTCAAATTAAAGTGGATAGTTTGTTGAGCGAAATCAAGAAAAAAGATGCCGAAATCTCCATGCTGAAATCAGATATTGATAGATTGAGATCAGAATATTCAAAATTAGAAGCAGCTTATTCTTCTTCTAAAAACAATTCTGAAAAAGGGGTAATAGCGGGTTTGGTATTTAAAGTACAAATTGGGGCTTTTGTTCATTTTGATATGAATCAATATTTAAAAGAGACCACCAATTTTGAAGGAGAATCTGCTGATAACTTTAATAAATATGTATTGGGTGCTTTTAGAGATTTAAATGTAGCGGAAGCCTTTAAAAAGGACATAGCTAAAATTGGGGTTAAAGATGCGTGGATTGTACCTTTTGTAGATGGGGTAAGAATAGAAATGGCGGAAGCTAAAAAGATTTTACAATCAGGAGGCAATACAGGAGATTTTAAAGACAACAAAAAAGGCGGCTCCCGTAAAGTGAAAAAACCTGCCGATAAATAAAAACCAACAAACGAAAGAATAAGAATAAAAAGGCTTCCATTGGGAAGCCTTTTTATGTTAGTGGTATAGGTTAAATCATTTAAAAGGTTAATTATTTTCCAGTTCTCTTTTTATTTTTAAACATTAATCTTTTATGAAAATTTAATATATAGGTTGATTTAATTGATAGGGATTAATTAGCAATTAAATAATCTTTCCTCTAAATTTTTAATCTGACCAAACCCAATCTTATCTAATTTATTTCCTTTTAATACTACTTTAGATACAAAAGCATTTTGAAATTTAGGGTTACAAGCATCAATAATTTCCTTGATGTCATTGTCATTAATTAATCTTATGTGAAAACAGTCATTCCAGTTTCTATATTTATATACTCGATACGGAAATACGGCATATACATATCTTAAATAATCATATTCATATCAATAATTAATTTGTTTTATCAATGCTTATATCTAGTGTAACGTTTCAATATCAAAATAAGAAAAAGAAATTATCCCCTACAACCCCTTCATCACCTCATCCACTGCATAATTTAAATGCAATAAATCCTCCTGCAGTAATGCATCAGATAAAAACATAGCTTCAAATTGACTGGGGGCTGGATATACCTCTAAATTTAATAATCCATTAAAAAACTTGGCAAATCGCTCGGTATCGGATTTACGCGCATCGGAAAAAGTATGCACAGGGTCAGAAGTAAAAAATAAGGTAAACATGGACCCTACCCTATTTAATTGTACCGGAATATTATATTTATGCGCAATGGCTTTCCATTGCTTTTCTACATATTCCCCATTTTTATCTAAGCGATTATAAATTTCGTTATCATTTTTTAAAATAGTTAAAGTTGCAAGTCCAGCCGCCATTGCTAATGGATTTCCAGATAAAGTACCTGCCTGATATACCGGACCTACTGGAGAAACCTGATCCATAATTTCTTTTTTTCCACCATAAGCGCCTACCGGAAGTCCTCCGCCAATTATTTTCCCAAAGGTGGTAAGGTCAGGCGTAATTCCATATAATCCTTGTGCGCCTGAAATAGATAATCGAAATCCTGTCATCACCTCATCAAAGATTAAAACCGCATGATGTTGATCACATAATTTGCGTAATCCCGCTAAAAAACCGGGCTGAGGAATTACCAATCCCATATTGCCAACAACAGGTTCTACAATGATCGCTGCTATTTGATTTGGGTTAGCTTCTAATAATTGTTCAACGGCAACCAGATCATTAAAAGGTGCGGTTAAGGTATCTTGCGCTACACCTTTGGTTACGCCTTTGCTGTCGGGTATGCCGAAGGTCATGGCGCCACTGCCTGCAGCAATTAAGAAACTATCTCCATGTCCGTGATAACAGCCTTCAAATTTTATTATTTTTTCTCTTTGGGTAAATCCACGGGCAACGCGTATGGCACTCATGGTAGCTTCGGTACCGGAATTTACCATTCTCACTTTTTCAACGGATGGAACTAATTCACAAATTAATTCTGCCATTTCCACTTCTTTCGAATTAGGAGCACCAAAGGAAAATGAATCCGCTAAAACTTCTTGTACTGCTTCAATTATTTCGGGATGTGCATGACCTAAAATCATAGGTCCCCAAGAATTAATTAAATCTAAATATTTATTTCCATCAACATCTTCCAACCAGGCACCGGATGCTTTTCGAATAAATCTGGGATTACCGCCTACAGATCGAAATGCGCGTACGGGGGAATTAACGCCTCCTGGAATTTTAAGTAAGGCTCTTTCAAATAAAGCTTCGCTTGTACTAGTATTCATGCTCTTTTCCAATGGTTCTACCTTCTTTGGTGAGAATAAACAAGGCTTGATTATCTTGTTTTCCCTCAAATCTAAAATTTTGATTTACTCCTTTATATCGGGGTAATGTTCTTAGTTTTTCACTCATGGATATTTGCCCAGATTCAGGATTAATGGCTGCCTCTATAATTCTGTTCATAAGATCATATCCCCGCACCACATGGGGCGTTAATCGCTGAGAATACGTATTTGCATATTGATGAATTAATTGTTCTGTTAATTCCGAATTATTTTGTTCATACCAAGTATCGGAAAAAACAATTTTAAATTGATCCATTAATTCTTTTTCAATGGCTCTGAAATTTCTGAATTCCGGTGAGCCTAATACAACGGGTTGTAAAGCATTTAATCGTAAATGGGATAATATTAATCCCGCTGCCTCTTCTTCAGAAGAAGGAATATAAATCGCCTGAACAGATTTCCCCTTTAAGGAAGCAATTAAATCCGGAATTTGAGTTTGGGCTTTTTCCATATTCGCCGAATATTTCAACGGAATTATGGTGGCTTTATCTTCAATTGCTAAACGGGTAAATTCATCGGCTAATGTTTTGGTGATTCTTTCCTCCGAAAATAAAACAGCAATAGATTTATACAATTTTAAATTCACTGCATAATCCTCCATTTTAAGGGCATGTGTTTTTAAAGAAGGACCTGCTAAAAAAACATATTTCCGTTTATCAATTAAATAATTTTCGGGGGAATAAGGAATTATATTACATACTTGTTTAGCTTCACTCCATTCGGCAATCATGCGGGATTCGGTATTATAATATGACCCGATAATTAAATGGGGTAAACTATCATATCGCATTAAGGTTAGATATTTCCGAGTGAGGTGAGTATCTCTTTTAATATCTCTGGGTTCCAGAATAATTTTTAATGGATAATCGCTTTTATAATTATCCATCGCTAATTCCATTCCTTCTAAAAATTCTACCGCAGCTAAAGAACGTGTACTAATTAATTCCAATGAATCTACTTCTTCAGTGGCAAAAAATGGCATTAATACCGATATTTTTAATACCGATTCCCGAGGAGGAATTTTATTCGGTAAACTGATACATTTCTCTCGCATTAATTTTAATCGTGGACTTAATCTTTTTCCGGTGGAATCTAATTTATCAGTAGTATTAATTACGGATTGATATTTTCCATTTTGAATCCATTGATAACATAATGCTTCGGCTACAATATTTTTATAAGATTCCCGAACTACTTTCACATAATATTTTAAAAAAGCAGTATCGGTTTCATAATGTAAAAAGTGTGATATCACATCTTTGGATTGTTGCACCAATATTTTATCTTTTGATCCATCCCCCACATCCATCATCATTTTGAGGCCATATTCCCGGGTGGCGGTATCATGCATTAATAAATAGGCTTTATGATATTTGGCTTCGGTATTATATTTAGAGGCAGGATAAAAATTAATAATTCGATTAAATCTTGCCATTGCTTTTTCGGGTAATCCTGCTTCTAACCAAGCGATTCCAGATAAATAAATAGCGGCAGTACTTACGGTATTAAATTTTTGTTCATCAATTTGTTGAAACGTAGTAGCGGCTTCTACATAGTTTTTAGTTTTTAAATATTTTTTGCCCAATTCCAATAATTGTTGGGATTGTGAATTTTCGGGCACTTTAACTTGGGCAAATAAATAATTTCCGCCCAACCCGAAGATGCATGCGATAATAAATATTTTTATCATTCCCATTCTATTGTGGAAGGAGGTTTAGAGCTAATATCGTACACCACCCGATTAATTCCTTTTACCTGATTGGTAATTCGGGAAGATACTTCTGCTAAAAAGGCATTGGGGAGATCGGCCCAATCTGCGGTCATTCCATCAATACTAGTTACAGCCCTTAAGGCAAGTACATTTTCATAGGTACGTTCATCTCCCATTACCCCAACAGACGAAACCGGTAATAATACAGCAAATGCCTGCCAGGTTTTATCATATAAATCAAACTCATGAAGGCTATCCAAAAATATTTTATCTGCCTGACGTAAAATTGCCAAACGGGATTCTGTTACTTCCCCAATTACTCGAATGGCCAATCCAGGTCCTGGAAAAGGATGACGATTTAACCAACCGTCGGGAATTCCTAATTCCTTCCCTACCCTTCTCACTTCATCTTTAAATAATAATCGCAAAGGCTCCACTACTTTCAGCTTCATCTTTTCGGGTAATCCTCCCACATTATGATGCGACTTAATGGTTACCGCGCCTCCCGCTAAAGATACACTCTCAATTACATCCGGATAAATCGTGCCTTGTGCCAACCAAGTTACCTCTTGTATTTTATGCGCTTCTTTTTCAAACACCTCAATAAATACCCTTCCAATTATTTTTCGTTTGGCTTCCGGATCAGTTACGCCTTGTAAAGGGGATAAAAAATCATTAGCCGCTTTTACACCGATAATATTTAATCCCAATTGTTGGGCATATTCCATTACTTGTTCATATTCACCTGCTCTTAATAATCCATTATCTACAAATATGCAGGTTAAATTTTCTCCAATTGCTTGATGTAATAAGGTGGCAGCTACGGAGGAATCTACGCCTCCGGATAATCCACAGATTACTTTATCATTCCCAATTTTTTCTTTAATAGAGGATAAATTAGAGCCAATAAATGATTGTGAAGTCCAATCTCCACGGGCATTACAAAGATCTTTTACAAAATTCTGTAGGATTTTTTTTCCTTCAGAAGTATGCACCACTTCGGGATGAAATTGTACGGCAAATATTTTTTGTTGTGCAGATTCAAACGCTGCATTTTCAATTTCAGGAGTGGAAGCAATCCGAATAAAACCATTGGGTATTGATTCCACTGTATCTCCATGACTCATCCATACTTGAGTATGTAAGGCTATGTGTTGAAATAAGCTTGAATTTTCTCGAATGCCCAATTGTGCTCTTCCATATTCACGCGATAAAAGGTTGCTAACTTTTCCTTTTAATTGATGGGCGATTAATTGTGCCCCGTAACATATTCCCAATATTGGTGCTTTTTCAAACCAGGGCGTTAAGTCAGGCTTAGGGGCATCGGGTGCATTTACGGAAGCGGGTCCTCCGGATAAAATTAATCCAATTACTTCTGGAGATGGAAGAGGTAGAGACGACCAAGGAATAATTTCAGCATATACATTTAATTCCCGCACTCTTCGGGCAATTAATTGGGTGTATTGAGATCCGAAATCAATAATTAATATTTTCTGCATTTATGTAAAATTAGAAAAAGAGCGCCGAACGGCACAGGAATTATCTACTTTTCGGAGATAAAGAAATAGATAAAGAAAATTGATGAACTCCACTGGCTTTGTGGTAATTATTAAATCCATAATCAAAGGATAGTCTGGAAATTCGAATTCCTCCTCCAACCCCAAATCCAGCCAATCCTCCATGATCTAGTGTTTTTAATTCTTGTCTCCGCTGATGCGAATATCCTGTTCTAAAAAAAACATATTTTCCGAAATTAAATTCAGCACCAATGACCAAATGACGTGCAAATTTATCGAAGGTGCGTTTTTTCTGCGGTATTTCTTGTCCACTTAAATCATATTCAATCGGCGCATTCGGATCTACATATAATAATTGCATGAACCGATTTAAATGAACAAAGGTTAAGGATAATTTAAGGGGAAGATGTTCTAATCCCTGCGTAACGCCTGCTTGAATTTCAAAAGGTATTTTCTCTTTAAGATCAGAATCGCTATATGAATTTATTTGTCCCCCAAAATTGCGAAGCGTTACTCCAATATTTCTTCGATGGAGGGAATCTGCATACAAGGCACCCATATCCAGCGATAAACCTGTAGAATGTGCTGTGGAGATATAACTGGTGATTAAATTAAAGGATCCGCCAATTCTTACTTTATCAAATAGTCTTGAAAAGCCCGCGGTAAAAACATAATTCGCCGCTTGAAAATTTCCAGTAGGATAATTGAGTTCATCCGCCCCTCTGAAATTTCCATAGTTAGCAAATTGTACTCCTGCATGAAAATTACCAGCGGAACGAACATTTTGGCTATAGGCAGTACTTCCATATCGGATATCTGCCAATTGATTGCTAAAGGTAAATCCGAGTTGTTTATGGCTTCTCGGATTGGAAGATGCGGGATTATTGAAAATCATAGAAGGATCTGCATCCAGCGTGGATATATTTACGCCTCCCAAAGTTCCAATTCGGGCAGAAGCAGGGTAACGCAAGAAATCATACACATGCTGACCCCCTATTTGTCCCCATACAAAAGCGGGTAAGCAGATTGTTAAATAGATTCCGATCCTAACTCCGAAGATTCCCATCAATACAAAATAACCGAAAAATCAATTGTGTTGATAGATATATTAATAAATTGAGATACGATTTTTTCCAACCCTGCGTAACCTTTTGTACATTTAATCCCATACCCAACCTGATATGTCGGCACCTGCCCACCTTAAATACCTGGATCCCAAAGTAGTTAGTAAACTTAAAAATATTGAAATCAGCGCAAGACTGATTGTTGAAGGGTTTATAACTGGCTTACATCAGAGTCCTTATCATGGCTTTTCAGTAGAATTTGCCGAACATCGGCCGTATAATTCCGGAGAGTCTTTACGCAATATTGATTGGAAAGTCTTCGGAAAAACCGATAAGTTATTTACCAAACGATATGAGGAAGAAACCAATTTACGATGTCAGGTAGTATTGGATATTAGTGATTCCATGCGCTATCCGGATACTGGAATTAATAAATTAGTTTATGGTTCTTATCTAGCGGCTGCCTTGCAATATTTAATGGTGATGCAAAAAGATGCTGCAGGATTAACCTTGTTTGATGATCAAATTCGATTTCATGCCCCTGCCAAAGCAAAAATGTCGTGGTTGTTTACTTTATATCAGGAATTAGAAAAAGTGAATGCACAAGCCGATGTTTTCACCCACCGTACCGCTACCCCATCTATCTTACATCAATTAAGCACCCGAATTCCCAGGAGGTCATTTGTGGTTTTAATTACAGATTTATTTGAAGACCCTACCCGAATGGGAGATTTTTTTTCTGCATTACAACATTTACGGCATGAAAAACATGAAATATTAATTTTTCATTTATTAGATCGAGAAACCGAACAGGATTTTAATTTACCTCCCCATACGCCTGTAATTTTAAAAGATTTAGAAACAGGAGAAGAAATACGTGTATTACCTGGGCAGATTAAAGAATTATATCGGGAAAGAATTAAGGCCTTTCAGGATTCCTTTCGGAAAAGATGTAGGGAATTTAGAATTGATTTTGTTGAAGCAGATATTCGTCAATCGTATGATAAAACATTGACCGATTATTTAATTAAGCGGCGAACGTTAATTGGATAAATATGAAACGGGCAAAATCCATTTCCCCTATTTCAAACCATTTGCCCATTTGGGTCTGGCCATTTATTCTTGCTGTTGTTACCCTTATTGTTTATTATCCTGTATATAAATTTCAATTAACCAATTGGGATGATCAGGTGTATGTAAGCGAAAATCCATTCATCCGGGACTTATCTTGGAAAGGAATTCAGAATATATTTTCCACTTTTACCATGGGGAATTATCATCCTTTGGTTTTACTTACCTATGCGATTGAATATTCTTTTTTTAAATTAAATGGAGGAGGATATCATGTTACCAATTTAATTCTGCATATTTTAGGGGGATTGGGATTTTATGCGGTATTAAAACAATTTAAATTAAGTTCTTTTGCTTCTGGGATAGGAGCTTTGGCTTTTTTAATTCATCCTTTCCATGTAGAATCCGTAGCCTGGGTAACCGAACGTAAAGATGTATTATATGGATGTGCTTGGATTTGGGCTTGGTATGCCTGGAATCGTTCGAAGGGTTACGATAAATGGTTTGGATTTGCCATCCTTGGAATGGTAATTTCCTGTTTATCCAAAGGACAAGCAGTTACTTTACCAGCAGCTTTTTTATTTACTTATTTATATCGAAATAATAGTTTAAAAATATATCCATCTGAAATATTAAAATTATTAATTCCTGTAATTATTTCAATCGGATTTGGGATATTAGCAGTATATGCACAACAATCTGGCGGAAATGTAAGAGAAGCTTCAGAATATACTTTTTTACATCAAATACAAGTGGCTGCTTGGGGGGGAATATTTTATATAACTAGAACTATTTTTCCGGTTGATCTTCAATTCTTTTACCCCTATCCACCTTTAGTAGAGGGACAACTGCCTATTATTTTTCCGATAAGTGTGGTTTTGTTTTTAGGGGTCATTATTTTAATAATTGTGGGAATTAAGAAATATTATGTTGCGGCTATATCTTTATTGTTATTTGGGATATTATGGTTACCTATTTCGCAACTATTGCCCGTAGGAAATGCTATTGCTGCCGATCGTTACCATTATATTCCTTCAGTAGGATTATTTATTTTATTAGCTTGGGGAATAGATCAAACGCTAAAAAATAAATGGGCATTACAAATAAAAGGAATAAGTATTATATGGATTATATTTTGTGGGATAATTTCTATACAAACCTTACCCCGATGGAAAGACCCGGAAAGTTTATGGAAAGCCGTAATTCAAGAGCAACCTAAATTAATGTTTGCGTATAAAAATTTAGCAAAATATATTGAGAAAAAAGGAAATATAAACGGAGCGATGGAAGTATATACCTCCGCATTACAACAAGACAGCACCTATGCAGTAGGATATAATGAATTAGGCGTATTATTAAAAAATCAAGGAAATCCGGATGCTGCTTTTAATTATTTTAATAAATCCATTGCCTTAGAACCTAAAAATAAAGAAGCCTTATTAAATATCGGTACTTGGAATGATCAACATAACCAGGCGGTATTAGCCAAATCTGCATATTATAGGGCTTTACAATTAGATAAAAATTATGCGGAAGCCTGGAATAATTTAGGTAATTCTTATTTTAGAACAGGTAATCCGGATTCAGCCTTAATTTGTGTAAATGAAGCCATTCGAATTTTTCCGCAATATCATGAAGCGTGGAATAATCGGGGAACTCAATTTGCCGCTCGAGGTAAATATCCTGAAGCCTTAAAAGATTTTTCACAAGCGTTAAATATTCTTCCCCAATATGCTGAGCCTATGTTTAATATAGGATTGGTAAAATCCCAAACGGGGCAAAATGAAGAAGCATTGGAATGGTATCGAAAAGCAGCAAAAGCGGGTAGTCCCAGAGCTATTCAATTATTGCAACAAAATGGAATTACGCCTTAAATTCCAACCAATTCATCGGTTGTAATCGGGATAAAGTTAATGCTTCCGGACTATCCGGTTCGGGGATAAATTGATATTGCCAATGTACTTCTGGGGGTAAAGACATTAATATAGATTCAGTTCGTCCGCCGGTATCTAATCCAAAGGCAGTTCCTTTATCGTATAATAAATTAAATTCCACATATCTACCTCTTCTTAAACATTGAAATTCTTTTTCTTTAGGCGTAAATAATTTATCCTGATTTTGTTGAATTAAAGCGGTATAAATAGGATTAAAAGAATTACCAATATTTTGAATCCATTTAAAAATATCCGCATAAGAAGAAAATAAATCTCCGGGTTTTAGAAAATCAAAAAATATTCCGCCTACACCCCGGGTTTCATTTCTATGCGGAAGAAAAAAATATTCATCACATGCCTTTTTAAATAGAGGATATAAATCCGTTCCACCGGTATCACAAGCCGATTTTAATTGTTGATGAAACCATTGTGCTTGTGCAGGGTCAATATAACAAGGGGTAAGATCAATTCCTCCGCCGAACCAGGCGGTACCGGTTTCTACTTCAAAATATCTTAAGTTCATGTGAATTACCGGAACAAAGGGGTGCTGGGGATGAATTACCAAGGACGTACCGGTTGCGTGAAAAATAGCTCCTTCGGGTTGATTTAACCGAGTGGCAATTCTTTTGGGCATGGGTCCGTGAATATGAGAGAAGGCTACTCCGGCTTTTTCTAATATTCTACCTTTAGATAATACTGCGGTTACCCCTCCTCCCCCAGCTTCTCGTTTCCAAGAATCGAATTGGAATTTTCCGGTTTTATCTTCTATTTCAAGTTGATGACAAATCTCCTGTTGAAGATTTTTAAAATAAGTGGTGATTTCAATTAATTCCATAATCCGAATTGGGGTGCAAGATTATAAATATTTGGGGAAAGTGAATTAGGATTAAAAGGAAGGGAAATTAACTTTTAATTATTTCAAGGAAACCTAAAAATATTTTTAGTCGTTAACCCGTATATTTGTAGTGTTAAAAAATTATGGCAACTGAAAACATCGTAAAAACTGCACCAGTTCAATTAACCGATCGGGCAGCCATCGAAGTAAAAAAAATTCGGGAAGAGAAAAACATGGCTCCTGATTATGCCTTACGCTTAGGGGTTAAAGGGGGTGGTTGTTCAGGGATGTCGTATCTTTTAGGGTTTGATCAACAAAAAGATACAGATGAAATGTATGAAATATCCGGAGTTTCGGTTTTGGTTGACAAACGTCATGCAATGTATATTTTGGGGATGGAAGTAGATTTTGAGGAAGGATTAAATGCGAGAGGATTTGTATTTAATAACCCCCAGGCAAAATCTACCTGCGGATGTGGAAGTTCCTTTTCGTCATAGAAAAGTTTCGGAGCTTAGATTTGAGTGGACAATCCTAAAAAAGTTTCTTTTTTAGTTACCCTAGTTTCTATTTCGGGCGTATTGGCGGTTTTGTTGGGAGCTATGGGTTCTCATTTTTTAAAGTCAAGATTAAGTCCAGCCTCATTAGATATTTACCATACTGCATCCCTGTACCATTGGATTCATACGATTGTAATGCTGGTGTTAGCAGTTTCTCTCAATTCAGTTCCAAAACCTAAATGGATGTGGATGGCCAGTATCAGCATGGGTATCGGGATTCTTTTATTTTCGGGCAGCTTATATATTTTAGCCATCACAGGAATTAAAAGCTTAGGAATTATTCCTCCCCTTGGAGCTTTATTTTGGATAGCAGGATGGGCGATGTTAATACCAGCAAATTCAAAATCGTAATTAATTTTAATCCTTCTAATTAAATTTTAATTCCGTCAATCCAATTCGATTTTATTTTAAATAATATTCTTAAAATAAAAGCGGATTTTAATATTCTGATTTGTACTATCAAAATTGGCTTTTATATAATCTGAATTATAATATTGAAACAACTGATAAAATCAAGTCAGTTGAGCTAGTTAAGATACTTTGCAATTTCTTGGTCTGTGAGTTTTAAATCAGTTTTGTAAATGTAATTTTGAAAAAGCTTTACCATTTTACCTGTTGAAAGGCATTTCGTAGTCCAGGTTTCTATTCGGTTATAGTTTAGAGATGAAATCACATCAAGTAAATTATTGCGAAAGGTATCACATTTCACTGCTTATCGCAGAATATTTCTATCTCACTATAAAAACTATGCTTAATGACGGCTAAGCTGAATGCCTGTCTGCCTTTGGATGGATATTCTTCAATCCAATTCTCTAATCTGCTGTAATTACTATCGAGATATTTTTAGAGAATTGCCGTAGGTTAAGGAAGTCCTTTTTCACAATGGTTCCAAACTGTTCGGCTTTTTTCAGGTAAATCCAGATTTTATACTGCCTAAAGTAAAATTTAATAGTAATGCGGAAAACCGCCCAGTTTTCGGGGCGGTTAGCCTCAGAGGTCGTATCTTCGTAACGAAATGCTAGTCCTAACTTTTCTTTCCGGCTGTATTATCAGTTTTATCTCGGCGATGCCCGTGGGTCCGGTTAATTTAGCTGTGGTGCATGCAACCTTGGTTAAAGGAAAGCTTTCCGGCTACCGACTCGCTTTCGGAGCATTAATCGTTGAAGTTGCCTATTGTGCGATTTCATTATTTGGATTACATATTTTATCCGAACAAAAAGCTTTGGTGGAAAGTATGCAATGGATTAGCATTCCCGTGTTACTCACCTTAGGGTTGATGTCCTTATTTAAAAAAGATTTTTTAAAACGGGATTATACCCCCAAAAAATCAGGAAATGAATGGTTGACGGGAATGACCCTTACCCTTTCCAATCCCATGTTATTATTTTATTGGATTACCGTAACCACCTTGGTAAAATCCCATCAGTGGATGGAAGATCATGTGTTAGATAATATTGTTTTTTTATTCGGCGTAATTTCCGGATTAAGTTTATTGTTTTTTGCTTTAATAAGATTGAGTGCATTACGCAACAATAAAATCACGCCCCGATTTAAACGAAATATGAATTTATGGGTGGGGTGGATATTTATTGGGTTAGCTTGTATTATGACCTTACGGGCGTTCGGCGTATTTTAGATTTATTTTTTGGAAGCAGAATCTAATTGTTCAATATATTTTAATAGTGCAATTTCTTGTATTTCTGTCGGTTCTTTTTCTTTATTAATTACCTGAATTAATTGTTGACGAGAAGTAGTATTGGCGGGAATTAATCCATTTAATAAAGCAATTAAATTTTTTCCGTGTTGTAATAAATGTTCCTTTTCTTCGGAGGAATAAATCGAATTATCCTCAATTTTTTCGGGTAACCATTGAAAGTCATCCCGATAACATATTTCAGGTAATTCTTCCCCTAAAAATGGACAATCCACCAGATATACTTTCCTTTCCGCACGGGTGATCGCAGTATAGGCCCAACGAAAATAATCCTGCAAAGTAACATTGGGATATAGGGGTTCAAAAATTACCATTACTTCTTCCCATTGTCCCCCTTGTGCTTTATGTCCCGTAATGGCATAAGCATATTTAACTTGTAAGGCTGCTAAATAAGGATCTTTTTCTCCTGCTTTTCGAGGTTCTTTTTTTCTGCATTCCATTACATACCTAATTTTATCATAAGGCAAGGATGGCGTAGCAATACGTAATAAATCCAGAATAATTTTTACTTTAATTTCAATTAATTCTCCTTTTCGATTTTCTAATTCTAATTCAATATCCATCCAATCTAATCCATATTTACTTTCCATGGTTTCGGGATATATTTTTCGGATATAACCCGTTTCTCCATTGGCCAAAAAAGTAATTCCTTCTGCCTGAATTTGATAATTATTTTTTACAATCATGATTCTATCTCCAGGTCTGGGGTTGGCTTCGCCTTCAAATGCTTGTGCTCGATAAGCCTGATTAAATTGGAGCGCCATGGCATTTGAAAAAGTAACCACCACCATTTGATCTGGCTGGGCGGGATCGAATCTGGAATTAAATATTTCGAGGGCTTCCCATCGGGTTTCTACTTGTATTAAATCCTGTGGATTTGGATGAATTCTTAATGAGGGTAAATTATTTTTTAATACTCTTCTCAGTTTACTGGCATTTAAATAAATACCTGAGGTTAAGGCCTGACGTTTTACTTCCGACAATTGCGCCATAAAAACATGTACGCCCAATTGTTTTTTCAGATAGGTTTCATCTAATGCAGGAGAAATTCCGGAGCCTACCGGAGGAAGTTGTGCATCATCCCCCGACAACACCAATATAGACGATGGATCACGGCTCCAAATAAAGGAGAAGATATCTTCTAACACTCTGGGTTGCCCCCCTTCCCCATCTCCTATCATAGAGGCTTCATCTACCAGATAAACAGTCCCTTGGTTATCCTCATTTTCAGCTAATACAAACTTAACTCCTGTGGGAGATTCTAAGGCTGTGTAGATATGTCGGTGAAGTGTCCATGCAGATCGTTTGGTTTTACGAGAGATCACTTTAGCTGCTCTTCCGGTGGGAGCTAATGTGATAACAGGTCTTTTTTGAGAAAGGAAGAATTTAACCAGGGTACTTAATAAGGTAGTTTTACCTGTACCTGCAGATCCTTTTAATATAAATGCGCACTTATGCCTTTGGGCCAAATAATAAAAGGCAAATTGATGAAAAGCCCTGTATTGATGCGGGGTTGGGGAGAATTGGAATAAATCTAATAAATGTTCCGTAAGGGACTCAGGGTCTTGGAATTTATCCGCCATAATGGGGTACAAAAATGCCGGCTTACACCGGCATCTTTAGTAAATATGGTTATAATAAATGTTTATGCTAATGCGGTTCTTACCAACTCAGCTGCATCTGCCAGCACAGTTGCTGATTTCACTTGTAAGCCAGATTCATTAATAATTTTGGCAGCTTCTTCTGCATTGGTACCTTGTAATCTTACAATGATAGGCACAGGAATATTACCAATGTTCTTATAGGCTTCCACTACTCCATTTGCCACTCTGTCGCAACGTACAATTCCTCCGAAGATATTAATCAAGATAGCCTTTACATGCGGGTCTTTTAAGATAATTCTAAAGCCAGCTTCAACGGTTTTGGCATTCGCTCCACCCCCAACATCTAAAAAGTTGGCAGGTTCTCCACCCGATAACTTAATAATGTCCATGGTAGCCATTGCCAATCCAGCACCGTTCACCATACATCCTACGTTACCATCTAATTTCACGTAGTTCAAATTGTTTTCCCCAGCTTCTACTTCCAAAGGATCTTCTTCAGAAATATCCCGTAACGCGGCATAATTGGCATGACGGAATAAAGCGTTATCATCTAACTCAATCTTTCCATCCACCGCAATGATATTGTTGTCGGAAGTTCTGAGCATAGGATTAATTTCAATCATAGAAGCATCTGCTTCTGAATAAGCTTTGTACACATTCATCAAGAAGGGTACAAATTTCTTAAAGGATTCCCCTTCAAAGCCCATGGCAAAGCCCAGCTTACGCGCTTGGAACGGTTGCAATCCTACGGAAGGATCTACCCATTCCCGAATAATTTTATCGGGATGATGCTCGGCTACTTCTTCAATGTCCATTCCTCCTTCAGTAGAAGCCATGATGATATTACGACCTTTGGCTCTGTCGAGAGTGATGGATAAATAATATTCTTTAGGTTCAACCACGCCAGGATAATACACATCCTGGGTGATGAGGATTCTTTGCACTTTTTTTCCTTCTGGACCGGTTTGATGGGTGATGAGTTGCATTCCCAGGATTTGTCCAGCTTTTTCTTCTACTTCTTGCAGCGACTTAGCCAATTTAACGCCTCCTCCTTTTCCTCTTCCTCCTGCGTGAATTTGTGCTTTTACCACGAACCATTCTTTTCCAGTAGGATTAGGATATAGGTTGCGAGCGGCATTAACAGCTTCTTCCACTGAAAAAGCGATGGTTCCTTCCTGAACTGGAACGCCATAACTTCTTAGGATGTCTTTGGCCTGATGTTCGTGTAACTTCATGTTGCGTTTAAGTGAGTTAAGATGGTGAAACAATATTAACCTAAAGGGTTCAAAATCCCAAATTGACTTATCAATAGAATGTCCAACGGATGCCCGCATTCCACGACATTGCGGGGGCAAAGTATCGGCTGGAGGTCAGAGGATTGATGGAAGTTGTGGAAGGAGCGAGTCGAAAAGCGGGAAGTTGGTGATAGATATTTAAGAAAAGCGCAAGTTTCCAAGCAGGGGTTTCAACCCCAATAGCTTCGATTCCCGTGGTAAGTAAAGGATAAAATCTATCGCGGTTTTTTAAACTGAAAGGGCCTTGCCATTCAGATAAATTAAAACCATTCACATTATATCGGCAAAATGCTTGGTTGCGAATCAGGTAATTGAGTTCTGCTCCTATAACCCCTTTAAACCATTCTATTTTTAATAATGAAAATCTTACGTTACTACTAAAAGTGAGGTAATGATTCAAATTTGTACAAGGAGCTTGGTCAATTAACTGCCCGGTTCGGGTGGAATAAAATGTTCGGATATCCGGGATTCGGGTTAAGATGTATCCTGCCTCAATCATTACCCCTAATTTATTGGGGGTTTCTTTTAGGACAAATCCTCTTATATCAATACCAGGTTTTGGCGCATTTTGCTGAAACCGTATTCGAGGTTGATAAAAACTTGTACCTGCACGAAATCCAATCTGAAATTTCTTTTGCCCCCAAGCTTCTCCAAACCCAAACATTAGCAAGACTCCCAGTATTATCAGGGCTTTTTCCATGGTAACAAGTATAGTTGTTCAACTTCTTCAACCTTTTCGCACCAAGTCAACCCAACCCAAAAATTGTTTAAAGAAAACATCTTTGCTTTCCGTTGGGGCAATCGAGATTTACAAATTGGATAAGATAAAATCGGCGCACTCGGATATCCTGTATTGAATACTCTAAGTTCAGGTTGTATGTCTTGTTCTATCCAGGCGATGATCCAACCTCCGGAGGGTAAGGGTAATATTTGTGGGGGATCCAAAGCAATTGTTTTTTTTGCTAAAACCCTTGCAGAGATGGGGATATGGGGTATTTCCCCTTCCCCGATTTCTCGCATACACAGCAACTCCCCTTCCCGATCTGTTTCAGTTATTTCTTTCCAAAGTACGAGCATCTTTCCTTGTGAATCTGCAAGTATTTTAGGATTAATTTGACGATAGTGACTATTGCTTAAGCGATATCCCCCATTGGGCACTAATAACCTTCCCTCATCACTTAGCTTAGCCCAATAAATCTTGTCGTTTCCAACGCCATATCTTTCTTCTGACCAAACTAAATATACATCTGTTCCAGATTGAACCATAGCCGGCTGCCTTTGATGAGATAAGGCGGGTGAAATACATCTCCCAGAAGGTTCTTCTAAGAAGGTGTGGTCAGTGGATATTCTTTGCATATAGAGATTAAAATATCCATTGCGATTATCCATCCAAACCACCATTAATTCTTGATTGGGAGTTACTAGAGACAAAGGCGTATGACTATCCTGTTTGCCACGCACCACACAAAGTCCTTCTGGAGGTAAATGGTAATTCCCATAAGCATCTACATGTTGCACATATATATCGAAGCCTTGAGCATCATATTCACGGGCATCGGTCCATACAATCCATACGCCTCCTTTTCCATCTGATTGAATTGAGGGTTGGCTTTGAGATTTTGTGTTTGAAATTAAGGGCTTGCCATTGGGGGGAAACAAAATACCCTGCGTGGGATGAATCCATTGGATAAACAGATCTTCATCTTTTTCATTTCTGCGGTCAGACCATACTACCCATACCGACCCATTAGCTCCTGGTGCTATGCATGGTCTGGTTTGATCTGATGCCTCTTTGCATAAAGGTTGGTCAGGAGAAACTTCCACATGATCCTCATGATGATAAACAAGTTTATAATATAAATCGGGATCATTTGGACTTTGACGATAATCTTCCCAAATCATCCACACCATAGAATCATTCGCGTTTAACAATTGTACATTCTCGATTCCTGAGCCATTCCCTTGCTGCACGGGCGTTTCGGGTATCCAAGTAAATCCTTCTGAAGATTGAACTGGAAGCCCCTGAAGATTTAAATGTTGAAGATAAATTTTAGTACCCCCAACATTTCGACTATCATTCCATCCAATCCAACATCCCCCTTCAGTATTTGAAGCAATGACTGGGGACGATTGATTACTGGAAAAGGAACAAACAGATACACCGTTGGATGACCAAATCGGTTCTCCGAAATTATTGAACTTAAAGGCTCGAACCTCAGTACCATAGGGCAGATTGGCCTGACACACCACCAGTAAATCATTAAATTCAATTGTTGCTGAAAGTGCTGGAAGAGAAACGGGATAATCTGCTGAGATTAATTTTTTCCCATTCAGCTCCCATTGAATATTGCCTGGTCGAAGGCTTACATATTGCCCATAAATACAAGTGGTGTCTGATCTTTTATCTTCCCAAACCAAAATAACTTCCTGGTTTCGTTCTACAATTACTGGATTCCGTTGATCTCCAAAAGCAGTACATGCGGCATATTGATAAGCCAATAGTCCTTGTTGGTTAACTCTTCCAAAATAAATATCGGTTTCAAGATTTAGGATATCCAATTTTTCACAAGCGAAGAAGAAACCGCTAAATCCATCAGGTACAATTTTAGCTTGCTGTTGACCGGCATTTTCCATCTTCAACAAACGAACACCTTCTTTCTGAAATCGGTAATTACCTGTATGGGTAAGACTTTGAAACCATAATTGCCATCCTTTTTTATTTCGATAATCTTCCCAAACAATATAAATTCCGCCACGAGTATCCGGACAAATCACTGGATTTTGTTGCCAGGCAGAAGCAGGCGCAGCTTGTCGTCCATTCGCTGACCATTGAGGTTCTCCTGATGAATTCAGGTATTGCGCAAAAATCCAAGATTGCCCTAATTTCTCTCTTTCTTCTTCCCACGCGATGTAAAGTCCTCCGTTGGAATCCGGATAAATTACGCCCTTTTTTTGGGGATATTCTGTGTAAGTAACTTGTTTGCCTGCCTTTCCCCAAGGCATTATGCCGGCAGGGGTGATGTATTGAACCTTAACGAGATTGGATAATTCTGTTTTTTGTGTCCATTGGATCCATGCATTACTGCTGTTATCAATTTGTATAGATGGATTTATTTGATCACCCGGTTCATCACATAATGGGTAGCCTTCTCCTCTCCACAAGGGTTTACCTTCAGGGGATAAATGTTGAAGCCAAAGTTTGCTTTCTACGCCATTCCAAACGCGTTTTCGATAGAGAACATAAATCCCCCCGCTTTTATCTGCTTGTATGATAGGATCTGCATAGGTCCCTTGTTTTTCTATTTCGCTGATGGTAATGGGTATTGCATTTGGGCATGGCTGACCCCATGCAGGAGAAATATTTCCAATAAAAAATGTTAATACAAACGCAATACCCCAACATATTTTCATAAGATAATAAGTCTTGTTATTATAGATTAGTGATATTATTTACCATAAGACCTGGGGTTTTTAGTATCCATTTTCGTATCCCAACAATTACCAGCATTGCTATCCCAAATCCCCAAACCCATCCTGCAATTATATCTCCAGGAAAATGAGCACCTAAGAATATCCTAGAAATTGAGGTTGCTAACATCCAAATTAATAAGGAAAGTCGAATGGGTTTAGATTTCAACCAATATCCTAAAAACACTGCGAGCCCCATCGCATTTGCGGCATGTGAGGAGAAAAAACCATACTTACCCCCGCATTTATCCGGCAACCATAATTGTTGCGTTAATTCAGGAACTTGACAGGGTCGAAGTCTTTGTACTAAAGGCTTGAATAGAGAGGAAGCCCCTTGATCGGTTAATAAGATGAGTACAATTACTCCCAACAAAAGATAAATAAATTTAGGATAAGGATATTGTTTATGCAGCACAAACAACCAAAATACATACAGGGGAATCCAAGTAAAACGAGCAGAACAAAACATCCAAAGCGCATCGCTCCAAGGAGCATGTATTTGATTCAGGAATAACAATAGCTCCTGATCCCATTGAAGCAATAGATTTAAGATACTTATCATCTAATAAGCTGTGGGATAATCTTGATAAAGCTCATACGCTAAAGATACAATTGCCAAAATCGTAAAAGTCCACTTTAGAATTTTGGAAGTATTTAACTTTGGAAACCAGCGTTCCCATTTAGGGTGTAAAAAATGAATGAATAACCAAGCGATTCCTCCTCCGAAAATAAATCCTGCCAACACATCCCCTGGAAAATGCACCCCTAAATATATTCTGGAATATCCTATGGCTAAACCAACGCATGCAATCGCAATTCCCACCCATCGTTTGCGATATTTCCCTAATAAAATCATGGTAATCGCCCAGGCTGCAGCTGTGGTAGCATGCCCGGAAGGGAAACTATGACGCATAAGTTTTTTCTGGGGAAGGGTATAAATAGGAATGGTATCTTGAAGTTCAAACGGTGGACGATTCCAATCTAAAAACGGACCGCGTTTTAATCCTTGCACCGCAAAACCCGTAACGATTAATATAATAACAAATGTTATAATATTATTATTTCCTTTTTTTCTCAACAATATCCAACCTATAGTTCCAGCCACTCCCCCATTTCCTAAGAAGGTAATCCAAGGCATACACAAATCAAATATCAAATTTCGTTGAGAATGAATTTGAATAAAACTTTCTTTATATCCCCAAAAAAGCACAGTACCACTCAAGAGCAGCAGCCCAAGTCCCCAACAAATCAAAAAGCTAAGGGTAGCTGGCGTAGATTTATTAAAAATCGGAGTCATCAAACCAATAGGTAAATTTCCAGGGGTCGTCTGGATTTAGTTTAATAAGGCGGAAACGAGCACGACCCGTTCCGGTATAAATTTGTTGGCTACTTTCTACAATCGTAAGATTAAAACTGCGCACTACGGATGCCTCTGTAGCAGAAGAATCTTTTTGTAAATAATAATTCCAATCCAAAGTAATTTGTTCTGTGTTTCGAAACAAACGATAAGTGGTATTCATTTCCTGCGCTCGATCCCAATTAATTTGAACTGAATTTTGAAAATCAAAATAGGAAAATACAAATGATTCATCAAACATTTTTCCATACATGCTGGTATCTTTTAATTCATAAGCAGTTTTAAAAAATTGAAATAATCCATCTAAAGTATTTCTATTGCCTAATAAATTAATTTGGGTTTCGGGTAGATTTTCCAGTTTGGGAGAAAATGGATTACAAGAAAGGGATACAACTGTAACTCCCAAAACTAAAAGAATCGTTTTCATTGAATAAATGCCAATTTCAAGGAGGTCCAGGAAGAATCCTGTACGGTTTCAACATCCGACCAAGTGGCGATTGTCCATTCTCGATTCGGGGACAATTTTAAGATCCATTCCGTTTGACCCTTATATTCATTGGGTTTTAGGCTATCTTGAAAGGTTATTTTTAAAGAATAGGTAGCCACATATCGAATTGAATCCGTACCTAAAAATTGAACGGCAGTAGGTGTTACATTTAATACTGGAGAACGATTGATATCTAAACCTGTAACCATATTTTGAAAGTATTCCTTTTCATCATTTAAGGACCATTGATTCCAAATTAAGGGGAAGCCCGATTGAATTCTTCCAGCTGGAATAAATCTATATTCATTAGCAGACAAACATCGCAAATAATTTTGAACATTTTTCATTTCAAACGATTGTTTAAAATTTTGAATTAATTGTCCATATTCCAAGGGTGCGATCCAACCTGCTGCTACCTGTTGAGCGGGTGCTTCTGCTTTTCTAGGTTTAAAACATCCTGTGATAATAAATAAGGATATTATCACAATAACTATAAATTTGTTTACCTTTCGTAAAAAGGAAACAGAGGATAAAATAAGTATTTGTTTATTTTTCAACCTTTATGATTTCGCAAGGGTTATCTCCCCAAAGCTGACAAATAGTAAAAGAATACACGTTATTTTTAACGGGTAAATCTTTTGTAGTTCCTGGGGATAAACTTAATTCTTGTTGACTGGTCACTTTCCCTTTTTTATCTACTTCCGACACCAATACTTTTGTAGAATCAGATCCTATTTGAGATATTCTGAACACTTTATTTCCGGAGGATAAATTTATGATTTCAGGAACTAATCCCACTGGAAATAAGGAGGAAGCCATATACGACTTATACCCATGTAAGGATTGCCATTGATTCGTTGTGGAATCATATAATTCACTTAAGGCCATCCATTTGGTTTTTTGTTTGGAATCTAATTCGAACATTCGATTAACTGCGCCCATGTAACAAAAAACATTTCCGGAACTGGTGATTTGAACTGCTCCTTGTCCATTACTAACCGTGGGTGCCAAATCCTCATATCGAATTTCTTTGTTCCAAATAATATCAGGCTTATCTTGTTTTCCGGTGGGAATTTTTATTTTCATTACGGAGGTTGGTCTTTTTAAAGGATCATCAATATTATTATTGAGCATAATCAAGGTAGTATCCTTAGGGGAAAAGATCATAGAGTGTTGACCCGAAAAATTAGATACCGGATTTTTCATTAATTCTTCTTTTGAGAAAGATTGTTGTTGGGTTAAATCTGGTTTACGCATTTGCAAATTTTGCGCCTCTCTGAGAATAGGGTTTCTTTCTCTAGCAATAGCTGCCTTCCCTCCACCGAAAGGTCCATGGGGATCATTCCCATTCACTTCTCCGATTACTTCTCCGGTTCTATAATCAATGCGAACGATACGATTTAGATCTTTCATACTGACATAAACCTCTTGCGCAATCGGATCATAATCTGCCGAGTTTAAATGTCCATAACAATCATTATCAATTTCTTTTAACCAGGCATCTGTTTGCCAAACCCAAATAACCTTACCTGATTTATTTATTCGAATCACGAATTGGGTTGCCTTTCGATATTGACCTGGTTTTACATTCATCTCTTCCCCATCAAACGCATTGGCTATAGCCAAGTAGTCTCCATTCGATAATGGGGTGACGTTATGATGAAAGGTTAATCCTTTTAAAATTGGGGTATTGTCATTGGGGTAAGAAAAGATAGTATCGTTTTGCAGGGTTATTCTCAGCAACTTTCCTCCAGTGATGCGAATGGAAGAATAAGTTATAGCACCATCTGGATTTAGTCGTAAATCCATAAGCCGATTTACTTGCACTTGTTGCGTGTTGGGGCCTCTGTCTAAGTACCAGATAATATTACCTTTTTTATCAAATCCCAATCCTTGCATATCGGTTAAGATAATTTCTTTTCCAGTGGAATCTGGGATTTTTACATTTAATCGAAATTTACTGGAAACTGATTTAGGAAGCGCTCGTATTCCAAACCAGGAGGAATAAATCAAAGAATCCTTAGCAGTTTTAGAGTTCTCAGGTTTTGCCCATACTTCCCAATATACGGTATCTCCAAAATCAAGGTATTCATTCCAGATAAAAGCAGGAATGGTGGTTTTGTTTTCGAGTCTGAAGCCCGTAGAGACTTTTAATTTTAAGGTATAAACCGAAGGGGTTGAAAGCCCATTCCACCTAAAAAAAACATGCTTCGCATACAACATTTCTCCTGCCTTTGGGGATGGAATAGGTTGGAAGGAAATCTGACTCTTAAGAAAAACTGGTATCAGTATTACGAAAAATATTAATAAAAGGAAAGACAAACGGCGCATAAATAAAGACAGTTCACGATTAAAAAATGACGTTTAAAATTACATTTAATTTGAATAGTTGTTATTTTAGTTTGTGTCCTTGTGTGCACTAAGAAGAACGGAAGAGTTTTATCCTATGAAAATGTTTACCTTACCCATTACCGCCTGGCGAATAACTCGATTGGCAATAATTGTGATTTTATTCGGTGGCACTCACCTGAAACAGGTTTTTGCTCAATGTTCCACATCTTCAACTCCCTTTAGCGATTGTTCTTCCCTTTATACTGCCATCGATGGTTTTGATTTTGCGAATGTGACCACTAACAATGCAGGATGTGGAAATTTAAGTGGAGGATATACCCTTTACACCACTCCGGTTAGGAATGTTTTAAAGGGTCAAACCTATGCATTTACCATTACGATTGCTGGGCTTTTTTCTCAGGACGCAGGTATATGGATTGATTTTAATGGCAATAATCAATTTGACAATACAGAAGCAGTATTTTTATCTACTGGACCCCAATACATCCATACCGGAAATATTACCATTCCTACAGGTGCGATCACAGGTACGGTTAGAATGCGAATCAGAACAGATGGTTTTTATGCCTTTGGTTCTAGTGATGCCTGCATTTCAGTGTATTATGGGGAAACGGAAGATTATAACTTAAATATTCTTCCACCTGCTGCCATTGATATGTCTGCGTCCAGCCTTGTTTCTCCTGCTTCTTTAGGTTGCGGTGGTAGTGCTACTAACGTTACCGTTCAAGTTACTAATTATGGAACCAATACTATAAATTTTGCTACTAATCCAACTACAGTAACTTGTTCAGTATCTGGGCCCAATGCCCAGGTATTTACTCCCATAATTTTAAGCACAGGAACCTTAGCCACCAACGGAACCCAGAATGTAACCTTTAGTACTACTTATAACATGAGTGCTAATGGGGTGTATGTGTTTAATGCAAAAGCTTTGGTTACTGGGGATGGAAATAGTTTCAATGATTCCATTCCACCGGCCTCCAGAACCATTAGTCGGCAAACAACCCTTCCGGATACGGTTAGGTTTTCTGCCGTACCCAATCCTACCTATCAAGTGGTGCAAATGAGTGGCAGTGGAAACTGGACTGTATTATCGGGCTCTATGTCTAATCCTGCATTAGCTCCTGTGTTCGGAACGGGTATGGCCATGTTTGAAAGTTTTACTTTTCCGAATGGTACCAATAGTAGGTTGATTACCCCTTGTTTTGATTTTTCTTCTGTTTGTAATCCAGTTCTAGAGTTTTATTTTTCTCAGGATAACTTAGGATCAAGTTTTTTTGATTCACTGGCAGTTAAAGTTTCTACAAATGGGGGAAGCACCTGGAGTCCATCTATTGTAAGTGCCAGGAGGTATAATTCTACTTACTCCGTTCCGGGTTGGAGACAATTTATTGTTCCCCTGACTGCTTATGCAGGTCAATCTGGTGTAAGAGTAGGTTTTGAGGGTTATAGTGATTTTGGCTATAATATGGGTATAGATGCTGTAATCATGCGGGTAGATACGATGGCTCGTTTAAGTGGAAGTCAAACCATTTGCCAAGGAAATGCTGCAACCTTAACCGTTAACTTAACCGGCACCGCTCCTTTTAGTTTAACTTATACAGATGGAACTACTGCTGCTACCGTTACAGGTATCACCAATTCTCCTTATTTATTATCCATCACTCCTGCTAATGTAAATACCTATACTTATTCCATATCCTCCGTATCTAATACGTGTGGAAATGGACTATTCAGAGGAACTGGAGTGGTTACCGTTTTACCAACCCCTTCTACAACTTTTAGTGGAAGCCAGACCATTTGTTCAGGTACTTCAGCCACTTTAACCGTGCCATTGACAGGTACATCCCCTTGGACATTTACCTATTCCAACGGAACAAGCAATACGACCCTAACTGGAATTACCAGCAATCCTTACTTATTAAGTGTTACCCCTACGGGTTCAACTACCTATAGTCCTGTTTCGATTACCTCGAATGGATGTACGCAAACTGTTTTGACAGGTACTAGTATAGTTCGAAATTTTCCAGCACCAAGTGCAACGATATCAGGCAATCAAACGATATGTTCCGGTAGTTCTGGGTTTTTAAATTTTACGTTGAATGGTCGAGCTCCATGGAATATTACTTATACAGATGGCACCACTCCCGTAACTCGAACCGGGATTACTTCCTCTCCATTAACCGTTAGTATCACTCCAGGTACCAGCAGAACTTATACCTTGAGTGCAATGAATGATAATTGTTCCACCGGTCCTACAGCTGGATTTGCCCAAGTAGTTGTTATCGGACCACCTAGTGCAACCCTATCGGGTACACAAGCTATTTGTACCGGTCAAACTGCTCAGTTATCTGTTAGTTTATCTGGATTAAGTCCTTGGAATCTAACCTGGACGAATGGTACCACCCCTGTTTCGGTTTTTGCAACAACTCAAAATCCATATATCATCAACGTTACGCCTTCCATACAAACTACTTATGGAATTTCAGCCGTCAGTAATTTATGCGGTGCTGGAACTCCATTAGGGACAGCACAAGTAACGGTAAACGCTCGACCTGTAGTTACCCTATCTGGGCCTGCCTTTAATTGTAGTAGCACTCCGGTGAATCTGATGGTTACTTTAACAGGTGCACCTAATTGGGATCTTAATTATTCTGATGGGTTTACCCCTGCCTCGGTAACAGGAATAACCTCCAGCCCTTATGTAATTACCGTAACACCTGTTGCTAATAATACTTATAGAATTTCATCTGCCAATGATGTTAATTGTCAGGCAACAAGTTTAGGCGCATCCTTGAATGTATTGTTAAACAATCCACCAGATGCTACGCTTTCGGGAAGTCAAAGCATTTGTGGCGGAAGTTCAGCAACCCTTACGGTTAGTTTAAATTCCGGTCTTACTCCTTGGGATTTCGATTGGAGTGATGGAACCACAACCACAACGGTCACTGGATTATTTGTAAACTCTTATAGTATTTCGGTTTCCCCATCTTCTTCTACCACATATACCCTGGCCAATGTTTCCAATAGCTGCGGAGCAGGAAATACGAATGCTTCATTTGCAGATGTACAGGTGGTACCTCCAGATAATGCAACGATTAGTGGAAATGCTTCTGTTTGTTTAGGTTCGCCTGCAAATTTAACAGTCACATTTTCTGGAGTTGATGCTTATGATTTTACCTATACGAATGGCACAACCTCTACTACCCTAACTGGAATTACAGGTACACCTCCTTATACTTTCTCAGTTACCCCTACGGGCATAACAACTTATTCATTAGTATCTGGAACCAATACGATAACCGGTTGTCCAATAGTGGTGAATGGAAGTGCAATTATCAATACTGGAACCCCTCCTACTGCTGCTTTATCAGGTGTTAATTCTATCTGTGCGGGAAGTCCGATTTCCTTAAGTATTCGTTTTACAGGTGGTGGTCCTTATGATGTTAATTTAGCGGATGGTGGTCCATTATTCAGCTTTACAGGTTTAACTGGTCCTGATACAATCATTACAGTTACACCCCTTACTTCTACCACTTACTCCTTGAACACCCTTACTAATGCTCAATGTGGGGCAGGTACTGTGAACACTCCTGTTGCTGTAAATGTAGTTGCCTTGCCTACTGCTTCATTGTCAGGTAACAATACTATATCCATTTGTAATGGGGGAAGAACCGCCTTGAGTTTTAGTTTCACTGGCACTTCCCCTTGGAGATTAACTTATCTAAGTGGAGCCACTCCAGTAACCGTAAATAACATTGTTACCAGCCCTTATATATTCAATGTAACCCCCGTGTTTAATCCTACGGTTTATAGTATCGTAAATGTAAATGATGCTCAGTGTTCGGGCGGAACTGGAAGCGGAACTTTAACTGTAAACTTATCTCCTATTCCGAATGTATTACTTTCTGGACCTAATGTGGTTTGTGCAGGCAGTGCAGCACAACTTACCGCAACCTTTGCGGGTTCCGCCCCATTTAGTATTACCTATACCGATGGAACCAATACTCAAATTAATGCGGGTATCCCCTCTTCTCCCTATGTTTTCACTGAATTCCCGATAGCGCAAACCACTTATACCATTACAGATATTTCAGGAAATGGATGTAACCGAAGTGGATTAAACGTAAGAAGTGTGGTAGCTGTGAATGTTTTGCCCACCGCATCTTTCCAGGCGGTGCCGAATGGTTCAAATCAGGTGCAGTGTTTTAATCAGTCGTCGAATGCTTCTGTATTAACTTGGAATTTTGGAGATGGTTCTCCTCCGGTATCAGGCTCACCCGTTAGTCATATATACGCTTCCAATGGAAATTATGTGATCACCTTGATTGCCTCCAATGGATGTGGTAATGATACCCTGCAAGTAAATTATACCATATCCACCGTTCATCAGGATGCACCAATAATTCCAGATTGGATTCAGGTATTTCCTAATCCTTCCACGGGTAAGTTTACGGTTAAGCTAACTCAGGATGCGGAAGAAATGGTTCTTACGGATTTAAGAGGCAAAGTAATCTTTAAAGAAAATTTGATCGGTATTCATGAATTGCCAGTTTCTTTAGATCCAACTTTAGCTAAAGGAATTTATATTCTTACCGTACGGGATACGGAAAATAAGGAATATCCTATCAAAATAAATTTAGAGTAATTACCCTATTGTATTTATTAAAAAGACCTTCCGTATTGGGAGGTCTTTTTTTGGGGGAGAGATAAGAATAGAATCAGTATAATTTTATAAAATAATACTAATTATCTTTATATTAAATTATAATTATATACTAATTAAGGTAACGTTCAGGATTAAAACGATGCGTTAATCGGTAATAAGATAGGTTACGCAAAACAGCTTGAAAACTGCGGTTGAACCATTATTAAAAAACTTAGAAATCGTATACGAGTAATTCTCGTTGCTGTAAAAAAAATCACTCTATCCTGCAACGGTACTATTGTTTTCTCATTTCGCAAATCGCGAAACGAGAAATTGATAAACTTTCGTAACGTTTTGAACCCAAATGGGACCCCTTCACAAGTCAACCTTCCACCAAAACAATACAGTTGACAAATTGCCAAATGTTTAGGGTTACAATATCTCTAGTTTGAATCAGGTGCAGATTGTTCCAATTTAAAAGCAGTACAAGCTACAATGCCACCTAAAGGAGGGGAATGTTTTTTCACCTCTACCCCTACCCCAAGCACTTGAGGAAAGTGTTTCCATAATTGCTCAATGATTCGAGTGGTGACATGTTCTAATAGATGCGAAGGAATTTCCATTTGTTCTTTGACAATGGAATAGACTTTCGCATAGTCCAAAGTATCTTCCAAGCGATCTGATTGACCAGGCAGACTTGCCTCAAATTTTAGCTTAACCGATACGGTAAATAAATTTCCGAACTCCCGTTCTGCTGCATAACAACCATGATAAGCTTTAAACTCAAGCCCATCCAAGCTAATTTCTCCGATTGGCATTCAGTTTAGGCTTCAGTATAATCGCCCAAATTGAGCGTAATGGCTTTGCCTTTAAACTGGCTATGGTTTCCTAAAATACTATTTTCTATCACCGCATTTTCTACTTGGGAAAATTCCCGAAGGATAGATTCTTTTACAATCACATTTTTTAGTTGACTGCCTTTCCCAATCGAAACATGAGGGCCTACGATACAATTTTCAATACTTACCCCTTCTCCAATAAAGGAGGGTTCTATAATCCAAGCATTCTGAAATCTTGCATTATCGGGTAAGTACAAATCTGTGCTATCATTGGCTAAATAATCTAATATTTTGGTGTTGGTAGCCAATACATTTTCTTTATTGCCGCAATCCATCCAATCATCCACTTTTCCTGCCACAAAACGACGGCCTTTATTCTTCATATTTTCCAAGGCGTTGGTCAATTGGAATTCGCCTTTATCCCGAATATCATTATCGAGTAAATATTGAATCTCCTGCATCAATTCATCCCCATTTTTAAAATAATAAATTCCAATGATGGCAAGGTCAGACACAAACTCCGTAGGTTTTTCTACAAAGGCATTAATATGTCCTTCGGGAGTAAGGGTAACCACTCCAAATTGTTTGGGATTTTCAACCGTTTTCACCCAAATTACTCCATCAGCTGTGGGGTCAAGTTGAAAATCTGCACGAAACAAAGTATCAGCAAAGGCAACTATTACTTCCCCTGAAACACTATTTCCTGCACAATGAATAGCATGGGCAGTTCCCAACGCTTCTTCTTGATAATAAATGGTGCCTTTGGCGCCTAACTTTTCAGCTACCGCCAAGAGGTGATTTTCTGCTTCCTTTCCAAAATCACCAACGATATAAGCGATTTCATCTACTTGGCCTTTGCAAATAGCTACAATATCTTCAACCAATCTTTGCACTATTGGTTTGCCTGCAATCGGCAATAAAGGCTTAGGAGTAGTTAGGGTGTGAGGTCTAAGGCGTTTGCCCATCCCCGCCATGGGTACAATTATTTTCATCTATTTTAATTCCTTGGGAAAATTATAAAAGTTTTTAACCTCGAAAGGGGAAATCCTTAAAAATTATATAACAAACCTAACCCATATCCTAAATAATTAAATTTAAGAGGATTAAACGGCGCCGCAAATCTAGCTGAATAAGGATAAATTGAGCTATGGAATCTAAGGGTTAATATCCTAACCTGATTCTGGAAAGTTAATTGGGCGGCTACAGAAGGCGTAATAAAATTGGTTTCAACTCCATAAATGGTGTTATTAATCACTGCAGCATATTTTTCATTTAGGTAAGTGAAATTAAATCCACCTCCTATCCCGGCGCCAAATTTTTGTTCATTAAATGGAGTGCATGCCGCTCCAGCTCTGAGCATCACAAAACAAGGAAGTTGCCCTAAGAATGACATACCTGTAAAACTATTATAACTTAATCCAATTTGTGCGTTGGGGTTTAAACTCAAAGCAATTTGATCATTAGAATGCCATAATCCATAATGTGCGCCACCCGATATGGTCATATAAGGGGGATAATAGGAAAGCCCATTACCAGTTATGGAGATAAACTCATACGAGCCTCCTAAATGAAACTGAAACTTATCCAATTGTGCATCCACCAGGATAACGTTTAAGCTTACTACCAGAAAAATAACCTTATACAGGAATCTCATCATACAATATTACATTAACCTTGGGTAGTTTGGGAATTAGAATGTTTTTCTATTTGAGTTTCAATCGCAAACATTTCGTCTCTGAATTTGGCGGCTGCAGGAAAATCCATTTCACGGGCAGCTTTTTCCATTTTTCGTTTGGCTTCCTGCCCTGCTTTTTTGAGTTGATCCAAGTTCATGTATTGTAGAACAGGATCTGCTACCAATTGAAGATCGCCAGAATCAGCATAATACACTGGTCCTTCATTAATTTTAATTTGAGTTCTGTTTAAGATATTTTCTCGGGTTTTAGAAACCGTAGTTGGGGTGATACCATGAGCTTCATTATACCGAATTTGTTTTGCACGTCTTCGTTCGGTTTCATTGATTAATTCTTGCATAGATTTCGTAATCTTATCTGCATATAAAAGCACTCTTCCTTCAGAATTTCTAGCTGCTCTTCCTGCAGTTTGAATTAAAGAACGTGCTGATCTCAGAAATCCTTCTTTGTCGGCATCTAAAATTGCCACCAAAGCGACTTCAGGTAAATCCAGTCCTTCACGCAATAAGTTAATTCCAATCAACACATCAAACTTCCCTAACCGTAAATCTCGTAATATCTCAACACGTTCTAAAGCATCTACATCAGAGTGAATGTATCTGGCTTTTATCTTTAAATCTGCCAAATAGCCGGCTAATTCCTCCGCCATTCGCTTGGTTAAAGTAGTGACTAAAATCCTTTGATCTCGCTTAATACAAAAATCAATTTCCTCCAACAAATCATCTATCTGGTTATAACAAGGTCGTATTTGTACTTCTGGGTCTAACAAACCCGTAGGTCTTACTACTTGTTCCACAATAATCCCTTCTGACTTTTCTAATTCGTATTCCTCAGGCGTTGCCGAAACATAAATTACTTGATTGATCAGCCCTTCAAATTCATCAAACTTTAAGGGCCGATTATCCAAAGCGGAAGGCAGTCGGAATCCGTTTTCTATGAGAGAAAGTTTTCTAGATCGGTCCCCTCCGAACATTCCTCGAATTTGAGGAAGTGTAACGTGACTTTCATCTACTACCAATAAAAAATCATCTGGAAAATAGTCAATCAAACAATAGGGACGACTGCCCGGAATTCTTTCGGTTAACCAGCGGGAATAATTTTCGATTCCAGAACAATACCCCAGTTCCCGCATCATTTCCATATCAAACTCAGTTCTTTCCTGAATTCTTTTAGCTTCCAACCCCATTCCTTGTTCGGAAAAATAAACCACTTGACGCATCATTTCATCCTGAATATTTACCAAGGAATTATTCAGCACTTGTCTCGAGGTAACAAACAAGTTGGCCGGATACAAGGTAAACTCTTTGCATCGATCTATTTTTTTACCGGTTTCAATTTCAAATACTTGAATACTTTCTAATTCATCTCCAAAAAAAATGTAACGAACGCCATGATCTTCACTGGCTGGAAAAATCTCTACCGTATCTCCTTTAACTCTAAAATTTCCTCTTTCAAACTTTGCTTCGGTTCGGCTATAGAATAATTCAACGAGTTGATATAAAAAGGTATTTCGGCCAATGATCATTCCTTCAAAAGTGTGAAAGATACGAGCGGCATAATCTTCTGGTTTTCCTATTCCATAAATACAGGAAACTGAGGCCACCACGATGATATCTCTTCTGCCGGATAATAAAGCAGCGGTGGCTTTCAATCTTAACTTTTCAATTTCCTGATTAATAGATAAATCTTTTTCTATGTAAGTATTGGTACTCGAGATATAGGCTTCGGGTTGATAATAGTCATAATAGGAGATAAAAAACTCGACTTTGTTTTCGGGAAAAAAATGTTTGAGTTCTCCATAGAGTTGGGCTGCTAAGGTTTTGTTATGGCTCATGACCAATGTAGGTCTTGCGCAAGCCTGAATTACGTTGGCTATGGTGAAGGTTTTTCCCGAGCCGGTAACGCCTAATAAAGTTTGATGTTGATCTCCTGCCAGAATGCCTTCTGTCAATTGTTTTATGGCTTCGGGTTGATCCCCTGCAGGTAAGTATTCAGATTGGAGCGAAAATTCCACCTCCGAAATTACAAATTAGAAATCAGGAAATGGGAATTATCGCAGGGGGTGATCCATCTCTTCCAAAGTTTCTTTAGGCAATAAAAAACTACTCAACACCACGAGGGCGATAGTTAAAATTGAAGCAATTGCCGTAAACAATGAAATCATAGATACAAAGGTAATTAACCAATTTGGATTCAAGTTTATTTTTAGGTTAATAAAGAATGAAGTATTTTTGAACCTAATGGAGTCACAGACATCCCCAAAAGGGTTGTTGTATGCTCAGGTTTGCCTAGATTCGCCCCTTAGATAAAAATTTGACCCCTAACCCAACGCCCCCAGTTCTCATTGACCTGAAGGAAAATATTTCTTCCCCGATTTTTGCTGGGTTATTTTCTTTGTTAATTCCTGTTGTTGAAAAGGTATTGGGGGTTAAAAAGTTAAATGATCTGTATAAACAAATTCAGGGGGCTGCTACACCAGAGGAGTTTTCTGAACGAGTACTGAATTCTATTGGAGTTCAATATGATTTTCCAGAAGCAGAAATAGAGAAAATAAAAGCGATTCAAGGTCCGATAGTGGTGGTTTGCAATCATCCTTTTGGAGGTATTGAATCCTTAATTTTGTTTCAAATTTTATCTCGTTTTAGGGACGATTATCGAATCTTTGGTAATTACCTGTTAGAGAGAATTCCTGAAATTCACTCACGTTTATTAATGGTAGATCCTTTTGAAGGAAAGAATGCTGTTCAATATAACCTTGCCGCTATTCGGAATGCTATAAATTATTTAAAGGCAGGGGGCTTAATAGGAATGTTTCCGGCCGGTGAAGTTTCTTCTTTTAATTTTAAAGAAAGAAAAGTTCTCGATAAAGAATGGAATGAAATCATCTCTAGAATGATCTTAAAATCGGAGGCTACAGTTGTTCCTATTTATTTTCATGGAGAAAATAGTTTGTTCTTTCAGATTGCTGGAATGGTTCATCCTAGATTGAGAACTGCATTGTTAGTTCAAGAGTTTGTAAATCCGAAAAATCGTAAAATAATTTATAGAATTGGCAAACCCATATCCCCAGCCCGAATACAAGATTTTCAATCTTCAAAAGCTTTATCCCAATATCTTCAATCCAAAACTTATTTATTAGGCTACAAAATTACCCGGCCACATGTGCGGTTAAAGCGTATTCGTGCGATTCAAAGAAAACCTATTGCCGACAAAATCATTCAACCCATTTCGAATGAAGTGTTAAAGATGGAAGTTCAACAACTTCCTCCGGATTGTTTGTTGGTGGATAAAGGGGAATTGCGGGTGTACGCTTTTGAGGCAAAACAAGCCCCTCAAGTATTAAGGGAAATTGGAAGATTACGTGAAGTTACTTTTAGGGCTACTGGAGAAGGCTCTGGAAAAGCAGTAGATATTGATATTTACGATGATTATTACATACATCTGTTTGTTTGGAATCAGGAAAAATCTGAAGTGGTGGGAGGATATAGAATTGGGCAAAGTGATGAAATTCTAAAAAACCTCGGTAGATCTGGGCTTTACACCGTTTCCTTATTTAAGATTCAACCCCAATTGTTTGATCAACTTGGACCCTCTTTGGAAATGGGTCGTTCCTTTGTTCGGGAAGAATATCAAAAAAGTTATGCGCCGTTGATGTTATTATGGATGGGAATTGGGCATTTTGTTCGAAGACATCCACAGTATCGCTATTTATTTGGACCTGTCAGCATAACCAATGATTTTCATTCGGTGAGTCAAAGTATATTGGTATCCTTCCTTAAACAGAATAATATTGATACCCGTTTGGGTAATTTAGTAAAACCCCGAAATGATTTTAAGGGGGATAAAAAATCTACTGATCCTGAATTTTATAATGCCTTTTCCATTCAGAATCTTAATGATGTACAAGAGCTAATTTCTGAAATCGAAACTCGAAATCTTAAAGTCCCTATTCTACTTAAACATTACTTAAAATTAGGGGGAACACTACTTGCTTTCAATGTAGATCCGGACTTTAACAATGTGGTAGATGGTTTAATTTTAGTGGATTTGGTAAAAACCGATCGAAGAATGTTAGAAAAATATATGGATGGAAAAGGGGTTGATGAATATTTGAAACATCATGCCTAACCTTGCTCCTTCTTCAATATTAGTAATGAAGTTTGGAGGCGCATCTTTAAAAGATGCTACCTCAATACAACAAGCGGTTAGCTTAATAGAAACCTACACATCAGAGCCTTTGGTGATTGTAGTATCTGCGATGGGGAAAATGACCCAGGCGTTAGAAGATTTAGCCTTGGCTGCTAAAATGGGGAGAAAGCAAGAAGCCCAGGAAAGATTATACCAGATTCATCATTTTCATCAATCCCATGCCCAACAATTATTCCCAGATTCATTGGCACCTGTGCATGAAAGGATTGCAATTTATCTAAATGAAATATCCAGTATTATAGAAGGGCTTTTACTACTGGGAGAATTTCCGGATAGAATTTACGATAGAATTGTAGCCTTTGGAGAATTATTATCTTCTCAACTTGTTTTTTCTTGGTTAGAAAAAAACAATCCGGCTTGGAAATGGGTAGATGCACGAGATTTAATTCTTACGGATGACCAATCCCGGCAGGCGCAGGTATTATGGCAACCTACGCAAGATCAAATTCGAAAAACTATTACTCCTTTTTTGCAGCAAGGTCATTCCGTGATTATCCAAGGATTTATCGGTCGGAGTGCTAGTGGGAAAACTACCACCTTAGGCAAAGAGGGTTCTGATTATAGTGCAGCCTTGTTTTCTGCTGCCTTGGGCGCTAAGGAACAAATTGTTTGGAAAGATGTACCGGGAGTGATGAGTGAAGATCCACGTATCTCGGCCCAGGCAGAAGTATTGCCTGTTATTCGTTATGATCAAGCCATAACCATGACACGTTTTGGGGCAAGTGTTATTCACCCTAAGACCATTCAACCCTTACGAAATGAAGGCATTCCATTACGCGTTAAATGTTTTCTAAAACCTGAATTACCTGGTACCCTTATTAGTGAACAAGGGCCAGATCATCTCCCTTGGTCCTTATTAAAAAACGGACTTACCTTATTAGAATTAAGAACCAAAGATTATGGGTATTTAGAATCGGAAAACATTAACCGATTTTTACAAAGTTTTCAAAACGCAGGATTACAAGAATTGGTGATGTGGGTAAGTGGCTTAGATTTATGCTTGATTACAGAAGCCACTCCAGCTCAATGTAAGATGTATTTAAGTTCAATAGAAGCTTGGGCAAACGGCAATGCTACCTATTCAATTGCGCTAAGAACTTTTAGTGCATCACATCGTTTGCCGCCAGAACCTGAAAATAAAATTTATGCTTTAAACTTAGGCGAAATCACTCACTGGGTTTATCGCTTGGAAGAAACCGAAATTTCTACCACGTCTAAAATTGCATGACGAAGTCGTGGACCGTGTTTGCTCCATTTTTTTGTAGGCGCTAATTTTATCACCTTTTCTCCAGATTGAATGGATAGAACTAAACTATCCGAATTTAATATGTTTTTAAATTGCTGATAAGTTAGCTGTCCGGTTATTCGGGTGAGGGATTTATTCCCCTTTAATTCGGCAAACATTAAGGCTACTGAATCTAATTTTTCTGTATTCCAAAATACTTTGTAAGGTCCGCTAATAAAGGAATTTTGAACGATGGAAAAATTAGAAATGATGGTACCCGATAAACTATCCTTTTGATTAAAAGCATAGGTAAAATCACAAGTTCCCGAAGTATTTGGGGTAATTCCTTTTAAGGATATCGGATTCACAAAAAAAAGAAGTTCACCGGGCCCTTTAAAGTAAGTATCTACTTTTTCACTTTTCCCGCGTTGACGAGGACCTCGGCAGGCAGTGTAATTCAACAGAAATATGAGGCAAAGCCCAATTAAAAACTTAGGACTAATTAATTTCATGGAGATAATAAATAAAGCTATTAAATAAAACAGGCTGCCTTATTGGCAGCCTGTGAATGGATAAAAATTACAGGAATTAATCTCCAGTAACGATGCAAGAATGTTTAATTAAAATCCCAAATGGAAAAATTTGAGTTTTAAGATCAACGGTAGCAATTTTTGTAATACCTCCGTTTTTAGCAGCTGTTTTAATAGAAGCATCTTGTTTGAAATGGAAAGTACCAAACCAAGTTTTTGCTTTGGACGTACCCACTTTAGTTCCTACCTGATTAGAGGTAGCGTTTACCGGAAGGGTAATAGAACAAGAAGACAATGCCATCATAAGCACTATCAGAGGAAGAATTAATAACGTTTTTTTCATGTTGTGTTATTCAGTTGAGGTAAGCAATATTACAAAAACCTTTTCTACAAAAAATAAAAAAGCTATCGTAACCGATAGCCTTTTTAAAATTGTGGCAAATTATTCTCCTCTAACTACTGTAGTTGTTTTGTAGATAATGCCTAAAATGTTCATTATTTCCATGTCAACAGATTGAACTTTATTGATTCCACCTGAACGCATTGCAGCATCAATTCCACAATCTCCTGTCATTACCAAACCTAAGATATTGGTACAGGTAGATTTTCCAACTTTAGTTGCTTTGGCATTCATATCAGAAGCAACTTCTAAATCAACAGCTGGAGTAGTTGCATCCGTGTACAACAAACCTACTGGAGAAATTGCACAACCCGCAAAACCAAGGGCAATCATGGTGGCAACAGCTAAAGACAAAAAGGATTTTTTCATAACTATTTGTAAAACTAGAAAGTACATTTATGCTTACTCTATTTTTAAGTGAATATCAGGTTTTCAGCATCCCCTGACATAACAAACTTACGGGTTTCTGTTTTTTTTGCAAATGATATTTGTCCTTTTTTTAGTATCCTTAACCCAAAGCATACTTTCTTAGGTTTCCTTTTCGGATAATTAGAAGCTAGAAGTTGTTTGGAGTCTTGAAACAGGAAGTGTATATTTGATTCATGAGAAATTCAATCCAATATTGCTCTCTTGTCCTTTTCTGTGTTGGGATATGTTTATCCTTATCCGGTCAGTCTTCTCCCCCACTCCTTCCGGTTCCTTTTCAACAATTGTTAACGAGTCAATCTTTGGTAGGAATTTCCAATCCTAGTCAACCGCCGAATGAGATTGTTCAAGTTCGTGCTGGGATGACGGTTCCCCAAGCGGATATGGAGTTTGTAAAATTGTATAGATATGGAAGTCCAGTCGCAAAAGTTTATGCATTAATAGGGCTTACCCTATTAAACTCCAAGTATTTACAAGCCTTTGATACCGATTTCTCCAGAAAAGATCAAGGGTTGGTTACTTGTAATTGGAATGGAACTTCTCAAATTTTAGATGCCCGCCAAGCTTGGAGTCAATGGAAAACCGACCGTCAAGCAGCGAAGCCATATACTCATTGGGATTGACCCATTTTCTTCCCTTTTTGAAGCACCATTCGAATACAAACCGGATAGTGATCACTAAAACCGCCTAAATAATTTTTCCCTGCAAAAGTAGGATACGGATTTCCCTTATGATCCGCATGCGTGCTTTGCATCCAAATCGGTTTCCAGATTTCAGCAGATCCCCAAATATACTGTAAGTGACTCTTATCGGATAAACCTTTTGAAGAGAATAAAATTTGATCTAACATATTCCAATCATTCTTATAACTATGAGATCCGGTTCCAGCATCTTGTAGAGCAGCCATAGGATTGTAAAAAAGATTATTTCTGTTTACCAAAGCTGTATCTCCGGAACTCCCTAATTTATCTTTCACTGAAATATCCGATGGTTCATCATTCAAATCACCCATTACCATCCAAACAGAACCTGGATATACCTTATCTAAACTATCCTTTATTCCCTTAAGTTTAGCACCAATAAACTGACGATAAGTTTGTGCTTTTTCTCCCCCTCTTCTGGAGGGCCAATGACAAACAAAAACGCCTAATTGAGTTTGAGCATCCAAAGCAAGTTGCACCCATAAAATATCACGTGTTTTTGTTTGCGGGGAATCCGGCATAAAGATTCTGAAGTATTTAGCGTTTACCAGTTTAAATTTATCTTGTTTAAACATTAGCCCGGTTTCAATACCTCTTGGGTCAGCAGAGGGAAAGCCTATTACTTTATATCGTTCATCTTTTAACAATGGTTGTTGAGATAATGCCATTAATACTTGTTGATTTTCCGCCTCACAAACGCCTAACAAATCAGGGCCTTCATTTCCTCCTAAGGTATCAATCACCCTTGCCAATTGGGATAATTTGTTTTTATATCGAGTAGAAGTCCATCCAGCAGCAGGTAAAAATTCGGCATCATCGGTAACCTTATCTTTTATCGTATCAAAAAGATTTTCAAGATTATAGAAGCCAAATATTAAAGTATCGGGAGGAAAACCGGAGTTAGCCGATAAATTGTTTGTTTCAATTCCTCCGAGAATAAAAACAATGGTTAAAACTTGAATAAAAATCTTTTTCATACACCCATTTCTTTTAATAAAAATCCAGCTCCGGCTACTTGTTCCGTAACCCAAAGTACAAAACGTATGTCTACGCCAATAGAGCGACTATATTGGTCATTCCAGGCATAATCGTTGATGGTGGCAGAATAAGTTCTATCAAAATTGATAGCGACCAATTCCCCATAGGCATTCATTACCGGGCTACCCGAATTTCCTCCACTGGTATCCGTATTATACAAAATGGCCAAAGGAACATCTTGCCTTCCACCGGCTGTCCATTTACCAAAACTTCTATTTTTGAATGCAGTTAACAAAGCAGGATATAATTGATACTCTCCTCCTAAAGTAGCCTTTTCAATCATTCCAGATAACCAGGTTTTGGGTTCATAAATAACGGCATCCTGAATACTATATCCTTTTACATACCCATAAGTTAATCTTAGCGTAGCATTGGCATCTGGGGTAAAACTTCCGGGCTTCCAGGCGGATTTCATTTCCACATATTGGGCTGCCAAACGATTTAAAGTACCCGAAATATACTGTTGACGACTAGCTATTGCTTGTTGCTGTTTTCTCACCTGAGAAACAAAAGTCAATACTGGATCTTTTAATTTTTTGAAATACTTTTCGGGCATCTCTAAAATTTCATAAGCCTGAATGGGTTGAAACACTTTACTCTTTGCCCACATTGCATCAATTTTTTGCATTCTTTGTTCCTGATTTTTTTCTTTTTGAAAGAAGTCATCCACAGCAACAATTCTTTGCCAAGGCAAAAGTTTTTGAGCATCTCGAATCATAATTTCGAACAAAGCTTTATCCACCCTTGCATCCATATCAGAAAGCAGAACTTTCAGTTTAAGTTTTGCTTGTTTCAGTTCTTTTTCTTTTTCCTCTCCAGAAAGGCTTAAAATTTTTTCTCTGCTTTGCAGGATAAACAGTGCGGCAGATAATCCTTCAGCTGCATTATAGATCTGACCTAACCATAAATTCCGAAGGGCGATGGAATCTAGCTCTTGATATTGCGTATCAAATTGAGAGAGTACATTTCCATATTTATTGGATAATTCAGGGGTATTCAAAATAAACTGTTGCATTTCCGTTTCCTCAGCCCTGCGTTGATTGGTAAGATTGAGTTTATGAAATCCTTCTAATTTTCCAGCATAATTTTTGGAAACATTGGCTAAAGATTTTATTCGATCGGCAACCGAGATTGCCAACGTTTTATCCGATTGGCTCAACCTTTTCATGGTTTCAATTTGTTCCGCATACAAATGTGAGATATACGGAAGTTGATATTTTTCTTGAAATGCCAAGAATCTTGCAGGCTGATGACGGAAGGTACGTCCGGGATATCCCATGACAAAAACAAAATCTCCTTCCTTTACACCAGAGGGATTAATTTTTAAAAATCTTTTAGGCTGATAGGGTACATTCTCTGGGGAATAAGGAGCTGGTTGTCCTTCTTTGTTCACATAGGCCCGAAGGAAGGCAAAATCTCCGTTATGTCGTGGCCATTCCCAGTTGTCCTTATCTCCTCCAAATTCACCAATATTTCTGGGGGGCACATACACCATTCTCACATCTTTAATTAATTGATAGCGAAATAAAAAATAAGACCGTCCGGCAAACATTTCAGATACTTCGCATGATAATCCGGGGTGGCTTTCATTTTCAGATTTTTCGATGTTTCGAATTCTTTCGGTAATGGTCTGCATTCGCAGTCCAGGATCCGTTTCAGGCGTGAGACCTTCCAATATTTGATCCGACACTTCGCTATAGGATTGGGTAATCTTGATCACAATTCCTTTAGCGGGTTGTTCGTCTTCTTTTCTTCGGGCTAAAAACCCATCTGTCATATAATCATTATCGGTGCTGCTGGCGGCTTGTGCTGCCCCAAATGCACAATGATGATTGGTAATGACTAAACCTTCCGGAGAAACAAAAGAACCTGTGCACCCCCCTACTCTTACCAAAGCATCGGTAAGTCCAACTCCTTCAGGTTTGAAGATATCCTCAGTATTTAGCTTTAAACCAGCTTTTTGTAAATCTAATTTTTGGAGTGCAGGTAAAGGATACATTCCTTCCTCAGGCACAGGAGTGGGATAGCCAATTAGGCTTATAGCAATCATCCACATCCCAGTAATCCCTCCCCAGTATAGGGTCTTATTCATCGTTTTGTATTTTTACCAACAAATGTAAGCATTGCCAAGTAACAATGTCACAAAAATAGAATGGGAAAACGGGTGTGTATAATAAGTGTTTTGTGGATTTTTTCCAGTTTATATGGACAATCGTCAGGTATTTACCGGCAACTAGATCTTGCGTTACAACACCCTCAAAAAGTTAGGGTGTTGGATATTAGCGATCAACAAATCACATCATTACCCCCTCAAATCGAAAAATTTATCCACCTGGAAGAATTAATTGCGGGAGGAAACCAACTCACTAAACTTCCTCCGGAGATCTGCCAGCTCACCCACCTGCGCAGACTTTATCTACCCAATAATCGGTTAATGGAATTGCCTACCTGTATTGGGAAATTAACCGCGCTGAAGGATATAAACCTACTCAACAATGAAGTAAACCTACTACCTCCCAGCATTGGGAAATTAGATTCCTTAGAATCTCTAGAATTATTCTCCAATAATCTTACCGCCCTTCCAGATGAAATTACGCAATGTCATCAATTGAAAGAACTTGGACTTTATTTTAACACGATTAGCCGTTTACCTGAAAAATTTGGAGAATTAACACATCTCGAGAAATTACTTTTAAATAGTAACCGATTATATCGTTTGCCCGAAAGTTTTTGCCAATTAAAGAACCTTAAAGAATTGTATTTGGCAAAAAATGAATTGCAAAAATTACCTAATTGTTTTGGGGATGTTAGTGGATTAGAAAAGATAGAATTAGATCATAATAAACTTACCCAATTGCCTGAAAGTTTTGGAAAACTAATCCGATTAAAACAACTTCAATTAGAACACAACTTTTTAACGACTTTGCCCAATGGAATTGGTGGATTAACACATTTGGAAGTATTATATCTACAACAAAATTTAATTCAAAATTTGCCTTCAGAAATGGGAAATATGATAGGATTGCGAGAATTGTATTTATCGGACAATCAGATCAAAAATCTTCCAGAAAATTTAGAAAATTGGAAAAACATAAGCCGTTTGCATTTATATGGAAATCCTATGGTAGATACAGAAAGGAAACGTATCAAAACTGCGTTGCCTCGAACCACTGTGGATTTCAAAATTAGATAAATAATATACTATAGTTTTATAGTCATAAACTAATCAAAAAAGTATATATAAAATACTATAATATTATACTTTAAGATAATTTTAGAGATGGATAAGTAAACTCCAACCCCAGACCGAATAAGGCTACATCCCACTTTACTGGATCTTCAGGGGTGATCATACGAAGGAAGTCAGTAACTTCTTCCGCAGACTTTTTATCATTTGCATTCCTGTGTAATATTCCCAATTGGCGTGCTACCCTTCCTGTATGTACATCTAAGGGACATATTAATTGGGATTTAGGCAGATGATTCCAAATGCCAACATCAATTTGATCTTCACGTACCATCCATCGTAAAAATAAATGCAAACGTTTGGCAGCAGAACCTTTATCGGGATCGGCAATATGTTTTAAAGTTCGTAGCGGTACTCCCGGAACCGAAGAAAAATACATTCGAAAGGACTGAATCCCCAACCAGGGATTCCAGATTTGTGGGGAAGCGGAATGGTTAAATAAACTTTCAAGATTATTTCCGGATTGATACAATTGACTTAACACTTTAAAAAATGCAATGGCATCCGATTCCATAAACGTTCGGTAACCAAATCCTTTAAGCGCTTTATACTTTTGCTTTTGGGTAGATAAAACAAATCCATGCGGATCCCATTCTAAACGAATCATCAAATCGTTTAACTTTTCGAGTATCATTGATCGTTTTCCCCAAGCTAATGTAGCGGCTAAAAGTCCGGCTATGGCTTGGTCTTCGGGATTTTGAAACCAGTGAACTGCTTGAACCGGATCGTTTTCGATAAAGTCCTTTTTTTCCCAGCGATGGTAGGCGGCGGATAAAATCTCCTCTATTTCAGAAATACGTTTAGGGTTATCCAAACCTACCTTCGTCTTGAAGACCTTTAGATACCTGTTGGTGAATTCGTATTGCTCGATAGGATAGAAATACTCCAATTCCTAAAGAGACCATTGCTCCCCCCCAGATTCCGGGTGTAAATTGGGCGAATAAGAAAAAGTCGTAAGCCCCATGAAAGCCTATTGCAGTTAATAATCCTAATATCTGAAAAAGCCAACTGGATCTTTGGGTGGAAAATCTTGCCATCCCCATAAAAAATCCCATCAGCACAGCAAAGGTGGCATGAGCAGGAACAGCAGTAAAGGAGCGAATTAAAGCGATATGAATTCCAGAAGCCGTAGTATCAGCACCTAACACGTACACTAAATTTTCGGTTGTAGCAAAGCCCATACTAATCATAATCGAATATATAATTCCATCAAAAGGTTCATTGAAGGATTTAAGCGGAAATGCATACCACCTTAAAATAAGATATTTAAATCCTTCCTCTAATAAGGCTATAATACCGAATGCATACAAGGCAATATCGGCGGTTGAATACCAATTTCGAAATCCTAAATTGGAAGCTAAAACTTCTAATGCTCCTACCGGAAAAGTAGATAGAGCACCCATAATGAAACACCTGAACAATAAATGTAAAGGTTCAGGGTCATATCTATCTTTCTGATATAAATACAGTATAAAACCAGTCCCAGGGGCAATCGCTAAGGCTGCTAGTAAAAGCGTATGCATTCCCTAGCCTTAAATTGCCTTCAAGGCATTGTCAATATCTTCTTTTAAATCTTCAATATCTTCAATCCCTACAGACAAACGAATAAGGGTATCGGTGAGGCCTGACTTTTCTCTTTCTGCTTTGGGTATAGAAGCATGTGTCATACTTGCCGGATGCCCTACTAACGATTCAACTCCACCCAAGCTTTCGGCCAATGAAAACAAATGGGTATTGCTTAAAAAGGTAAGGGCATCTTGAATGCGATCGCCTTTCAGCGTAAAGGATATCATTCCCCCAAAGTCCTTCATTTGTTGCTTTGCAATTTGATGACCAGGATGATTGGCTAATCCGGGATATAAGACCTTTTCTACTTTAGGATGATTACTTAAAAACGCAGCCAGGTGTTGAGCATTATAACAATGTCTTTCCATTCGGATATGCAAAGTTTTAATTCCTCTTAAGACTAGAAAACAATCTTGAGGACCAGGCGTACCGCCGCAAGCATTTTGAAGAAAAATTAGACGTTCGGCAAGCGGTTGATCTTTCACTACCAATGCTCCCATCACCACATCTGAATGACCGCCCATATATTTGGTAAGGCTATGCAAAACGATATCTGCCCCAATATCCAAGGGCGTTTGTAAATATGGGGTAGCAAAGGTATTGTCAACTACTAACAAAGCTCCGGCAGATTTTGCTATGGATGCCATCGCGGCAATATCAATAATTTGTAAGGTAGGATTGGTGGGTGTTTCCACCCAAATCATACGGGTTGCAGACGTGATTTTGGATTTTACCTGTTCTATATCCGATAAAGAACAAAAGGTAAATTTAATTCCGTAGGCAGCGAATACTTGCGTGAATAAACGATAAGTTCCTCCATAAAGGTCGAAGGTGGAGATTACTTCATCTCCAGGTTTTAACAATTTAATCACAGCATCAACGGCAGCCATTCCTGAGGCAAAACAGATTCCATGGGTTCCATTTTCAAGGGCAGCGATTGCCTGCTGTAAGGCAGTACGCGTAGGATTATGGGTTCGGGAATATTCGTATCCTTTATGGTCACCAGGTGCAGCTTGCACATAGGTTGAGGTTTGATAAATAGGCGTCATGATTGCCCCGGTTGTAGGATCGGGATGAACTCCTGCATGTATCACTTTGGTACCAAATTTCATTAGCGTTACGATAAGTAAGGTGAAAGGACAAATATACACAATGCATAACCCCCAATATGCACACAAGCCCAGCGTAACCCGGGCTTGTGTCAAAGGAGTAGTACAGTAACCTAAGATTAGGCTGTACTCATGGCGATTCTTTTCTTTAGTTCTTCGATATGAATTTTAAATTCCTTATCTGTAACCATGAGATCATTCACCGTTTGTACTGCATGAATAACGGTAGAATGGTCACGTCCTCCAAAGTGCATTCCTATTGTTTTGAGGGATGCTTTGGTTAATTCCTTTGCAAAAAACATGGAAATCTGACGAGCTTGAACGATTTCGCGTTTACGGGTTTTGGCTTTTACCTGATCAATTGGAATTTTGAGATAATCGCAGACCATTTTTTGAATAGACTCGATGGATATTTCTTTCGAAACATTCTTCACAAAGTTCCGCATCATTTGTTTGGCTAAAGCCAAATCCACCTCTTTGCGATTTAAAGAACTTTGCGCCAACAAGCTTACCAATGCTCCTTCTAATTCTCTGATATTGGAGGTGATGTTATGCGCGATAAATTCAATCACATCACCAGGAAGTTCAATGCCATCCTTACGCATTTTATTATGAAGGATAGATATCCGGGTTTCATAATCCGGTGCGGATAAATCAGCATTTAATCCCCATTTAAAACGAGACAATAATCTTTCTTCAAAGCCCTTCATATCCTTGGGGGCATTATCAGAAGTTAAGATGATTTGTTTATTGGCTTGATGCAATTCATTAAATATGTGGAAAAAGGCATCTTGCGTTTTTTCTTTATCCGCTAAAAATTGAATATCATCAATGATGAGTACGTCAATCATACGATAGAAATTCAAGAGATCAGAAGTGCTTTTATCCTTAACGGAATCAACGTATTGGTTGATGAATCTTTCTGTATTCAGATATAGTACTACCTTATTGGGGAAGTTCACCTTAACCTCATTTCCGATTGCTTGTGCGAGATGGGTTTTACCTAAACCTGAGGCACCAAAAATCATCATAGGATTAAAGGCAGTTTGACCCGGCTTGGTAGCAATTGCATAACCCGCTGCGCGCGCCATTCGGTTACAATCTCCTTCTATAAAGGTATCAAAGGTATAACCAGGATTTAACTGAGGATCTACCTGCATTTTTTGCAGGCCTGGTATTACAAATGGATTAGGGATTGCTCTACTAATATTCACCGGCATAGAAACCGATGGATTTTTCGCTTTGGTTTCTCCTGAAGAAGTTGGATACGAAACCGTATATCGTTTATCTGCGTCAAAATTATTTTCAACGATTACAGAATACTCCAATCTACCCTCTGGACCCATCTGAGACTTTATCGTCTTTCTGAGCAGGTTAACATAATGTTCTTCTAACCATTCATAGAAAAATTGACTCGGCACTTGAATGGTGAGCACGTTATTTTCTAATCGTATAGGTCTTATAGGTTCAAACCAGGTTCTAAAACTTTGATTGTTTATGTTGTCTTTAATGATATCTAAACAACGATTCCAAACCACTATATACTCCGCTTCGGTCATGTGTGTATTTATAATTAAGGTCTTGTTGATTTAATGTTAAGTGTCCAAAATTGAACAAAAGATTGTGAAAAAAAAATTTGCCTTTGACCAAAAAATTGCAAGAGGTATCCGATTTTAAAATTATCTTATAACCTATTGATAATCATTCAGAAAAAAACCAAAATAGATGCTTTGTTTACCTTCTCAAGTAAGTACTTGTGGTTCAATTTATTCTCTTTTTTAAAAGTTAGTGAATCGCGTTAAAAAGGCTAAAAAAGGCTTTTTATTTCTTTTCGAAAAGTTTTGAGAGCAAGGGCAATTGGAGGATTTTCCCACTGTTGCCAGGCTTCAATTATCATTTTTCCTAATACAACTCCTCCAGATTCTGGAGAAATTTTACCTGCGCATCGGTGGATAACTGCTAAAGTTTCTTCTTTGGCTCTTATGAGTTGTGCCCAGGCTTCTTCTGAAACATATAATTGTTGCGTTAGATTATGTTCATATTCTGCTTTAATCTCTGAAATCAATTGCACTTGCAATTGGCGTACGGTTTTTTGACTACTGTCTACCCGTGAAATCAAATGTTGGGGAGAAATTCTTTCTAAAAACAACACACACCGTTCATGCGCCTGAAGACGAATGGGTATCAGCAGGTCTCGCTGATGTTTTCGCATATCGGCTTGCCATCCTAGCACAGTTAGCTTTTCATTTTTACGCTGCCAAAGGAAAAATCCTAACAATAAGATAAGCGCAGGAAGTAAGGCGGTGATTGCCCAAAGGTAAGGTTCCATAGTTGGTATTATTTAATAATCATTTATATAATAACTCTTATATATTATCTATAAGAATTACTAATTTCAAAAAACGAAAGCAGTTTTCGGACACCTTCGGAAACAGAGATAGATTCAGACTTTACAGCTGAATGAATTCCCTCCCAGTTAAGGATTACCTCCGGATGATTTCGGAAATGAAGCCATAAAGTATCTTTCAGTTGATTGTCCATCCATTGCAATAATTGTTGTTTGCGACGATTTTGTACTCTATCCTCTTGTAAAATGAAGGAATGATATTTAGCAAGATAATCCATAAGATCCTTCCATCCATAATCAAAGAGAGAAGAAACCAAAACAATTTCAGGTGTCCATTGATCTGTTCTCAAAGGTAACAAATGTAAAGCCTGACGATACTCAGCTCTGGCATTTTTCGCTTTATCTAATTGGTCGGGATCTGCTTTATGAATCACAATACCATCTGCCATTTCAACGATTCCTTTTTTGATTCCCTGCAATTCATCTCCTGCCCCGGGCAACAAAAGTAGGAGGAAGAAATCGGTCATTCCTTGCACCAATACTTCAGATTGTCCTACTCCTACTGTTTCAATCAAGATGCGAGTATATCCTGCAGCTTCGCAAAGCAAAAGCGTTTCCAGGGTCTTACTGCCCACTCCTCCTAAAGTTTCTCCTGCAGCGGAGGGTCGAATAAACGCTTCTGTTCTTGAGGCAAGATAGTTCATTCGGGTTTTATCCCCCAAGATACTTCCCCCATGAATTGGTGAACTCGGGTCAACGGCTAATACAGCTACTTTATGATCTTCTTCAATATATCGCTTTCCCAATTGGTCAATAAAGGTACTTTTTCCAACCCCGGGCACACCTGTTATGCCGATTCGAAAACTATTTCCGGTATGGGGTAATAGTTGCGTAAGCAATTGCTCGGCTGCTTGACGGTCATCAGGCAATTGACTTTCAATCAGCGTAATTGCACGGCTGAGGATGTATCTATCTTGGTTAAGAATTCCCTGAACCAAGGTTTCTACCGAAGGACGTTCCTTCATTATTTTTGGGAAGTCAAGGTTTTTAAAATGGACAAAGCTGCATCAGCGATAACTGTACCGGGGCCGAATACCCCACTAACGCCCTGCTCAAACAAGAAGTCATAATCCTGACGAGGGATTACCCCACCTGCTACTACCAGAATATCCGACCTGCCAATTTGTTTAAGTTCCTGGATTAATTCCGGGATAAGGCTTTTATGTCCTCCTGCCAAGCTTGAGGCACCCACCACATGCACATCATTTTCAGCTGCCTGACGAGCGACCTCTCCAGGGGTTTGAAACAAAGGAGCAATATCTACATCAAATCCCATATCAGCAAAGGCGGTAGCAATTACTTTTGCGCCTCTATCATGACCATCTTGCCCCATTTTAGCTACTAAAATACGAGGTCTTCTGCCCTCCTGTGCGGCAAACGTTTTTACCGCTTCCAGCGCTTCTTGATATCGATGATTAAGTTTCACTTCTTTAGCATAAACCCCTGATATAGCCCTTACCACAGCTTGATGGCGACCGAACACTTTTTCTAAAGCATAAGATATTTCCCCTAAGGTAGCTCTTGCTCTTGCTGCTTCAATGGCTATGGGTACTAAATTAAGATTACTTTCAGCTGCTGCCTCTAATTGGGATAAAATCTCCTGCACTTTGGCTTCATTCCTATTTTCTCGAAGTTGTTGTAATTGGGCAACTTGACTTTGACGAACTTCCTGGTTATCAACTTCTAAAATTTCTAATGAATCTTGCGTGTTCGCCAAATAACTATTTACCCCAATAATCTGATCTATTCCTGCATCGATTCGGGCTTGCTTGCGTGCTGCAGCCTCTTCGATTTTAAGCTTGGGTAATCCATTTTCAATGGCAGATGCCATGCCTCCTAATGCCTCGACTTCTTCAATTAGTGTCCAGGCTTTATTTGCCAGGCTATGTGTTAAGTATTCTAAATAATAAGATCCTCCAAAAGGATCAATGGTTTTGGTGATACCTGATTCTTCTTGTAGCACCAGTTGGGTATTCCTAGCTATTCGGGCTGAAAAATCGGTAGGTAAAGCAATGGCTTCATCCAAAGCGTTGGTATGCAGAGATTGTGTATGACCCGCCACTGCACTAAATGCTTCAATCAAAGTACGACCTACATTGTTATAAGGGTCTTGTTCTGTTAAGCTCCAGCCAGAAGTTTGGCAATGGGTACGCAGAGCCATAGACTTAGGATTTTTTGCTCCTGCTTGTTTCAGAATTTTAGCCCATAACAATCTTCCAGCTCTGAGTTTGGCCATTTCCATAAAAGGGTTCATGCCTACTGCCCAGAAGAAGGATAGTCTCGGAGCAAATGCATCAATATCTAACCCTGCTTTTATTCCTGCTTTTAGATATTCAAATCCATCTGCTAACGTATAAGCAAGTTCTAAATCTGCGGTTGCTCCAGCCTCTTGCATATGATACCCAGAGATACTGATGGAATTATACTTGGGCATGTTGGCAGCAGAATAGGCGAATATATCAGAGATGATCCGCATAGAAGGTCCGGGCGGATAGATATACGTATTCCGAACCATAAACTCTTTTAGGATATCATTTTGGATCGTACCAGAAAGTAAATTTGGCGGAACCCCTTGTTCTTCTGCGGCTACGATAAAAAATGCAAGAATGGGCAATACCGCTCCATTCATGGTCATGGATACTGACATTTTATCCAACGGAATTCCGTCGAATAATCGTTTCATATCTTCTACACTATCAATCGCAACGCCCGCTTTCCCTACATCCCCGGTTACTCTGGGATGATCAGAATCATATCCTCTATGGGTTGCCAAATCAAATGCAACGGATAATCCCATTTGTCCGGCAGCGAGGTTTCTGCGATAAAAAGCATTAGAAGCTTCGGCAGTTGAGAACCCTGCGTACTGTCGTAAAGTCCAAGGTTTTCTTAAATACATGGAACCATAAGGTCCTCGTAAATAGGGTGCTTTGCCAGCGATAAATCCTAAATGCGGAATCTGATTAAGAATCGTAGCATCGAGTTGTTTAGGAACTGGAATACCTTCAGGAGTCATCCATTCCGGAGCAGTTTCACCGGTAGGTTGGGAAGAAGTTTGGGGACTAGAAAACAATTGGTTGAAATCGTACTTCATACCTGAACTTGTAATTGTTGTGCAATTTTTTGGCAAGTTTCAATCCGATCAGCACCTAAATGGATATACCCTTGAAACCCAGAAGAAAGGTCAAAAGATTCGGCAAGGGTACCAGGCTTTGCTACCAACCACCAATATCTATTTGAAAAAAGAGAAACATTCTTTTCGAGTTCTTCTAATGTTGTATAGGATTCATCATTACCATAGAAGATAATAACCTTATTTATTATTTCTGAAGTGGTGGATTTTATTCCACAAGTATCCAGGAATTGGGTGACAAAAGTACCTCTGGATTGTGCCTGTAAATCATCAGTGAGTGCAAAGAGGTATACAGGGGGTAGCTCCCAATTTTTTCTGATTTCGGTTTCAAAAAGTGCTGCAGGTCTGAAGTCTGGTGCAGGAGATTCTGGTGGTTCTGGAATAGTTCTTTCGATCGTAGGAGAGTAGTTTACGCCTATTGCACTTAACTTCCCGGTACGATAGGCTTTTTCTGTTTTTAGTCTTTGACTAGAAATTTCTGAGATTAAGTTTTCAGTATTTCCCACTTCACTTACCGATACCAATTGATGAATAGTTTGTTCTTTCATTTGCCAGGCAAGCGTTTCGATAGATACTGCTCCACCCGCTGGGTCTACTTCCTTATCCAGGTAACTTTCGGCTTGTAATAAGTGTAATAAGTTACGACCAATCCTTAAGGTGAAACTTCTATTTGCTTGGGTAGAGAATGGAATGGGTATATAATAATCGGCTCCAGAAAGGCTAGCAATTAAGGCTCCGATTGCAGATCGTAATAGATTAGTTTGTACATCTATTCCTGACCAACCGGATGCAGATTGTTCCAGGATTAACAAAGGCTGGGCAGGGTTTGAAATCCCTTGAGAAATGGCATATCGAAAGTATAGAGAACGAAAGGCTCTTACCATGCTGATCATAGGGAGAATCTCAGTATCCACTGCGATTCTAAAGCATAAACGAGGAAAAAAATCTGTACTTGATTTTCCCAAATTTAGGGCAGATTCTACCCATTGATTTAGTTGCCAAAATCCTGCGGTAAGCGCCTGAACCCGATTCGCCCCTTGATATTGCCAATGTGTAAAATCAATTTGATAAGGAGAGAAAAATGGGGGGAAATCGATGGAGAATCTGGTAGTATCTGGATTTAGGTTAGCAATCCCTTGAAGAGGGTTAGAAACCAGTATTTGTTCCAGATGAATCGTTGAGGTTAAATCCCATAAAATATCTGGAAACTGCCTCATTAAAGATGGATTCCATTCTCCAGTAATGGCGGCGAAACGCAGCCCTGAGGCATAGGCTTCTTGAATAAGATCTAACTCAGTTCCTGAAAACTTCTGTAAACACATCACAGAGGCAGCGTCAAGGTTACGAACGAAATTATACTCTTCTGGATTAGGCCAAATCTGCTGAATAGCAGCAGGGTCTATGGCGTAAAAAGGTTCCAACATTATACCTTCTGGCAAAAGAGTCTTTAACTTTTCCAAGGTAAAATCCGGATTTTCTTTAAGGATTAATTGTACCCAATCCTCGGAAGAAGCGGTTGGAAAAGTATCCCAAGTCAGGGGGGCAGTAAAGGGGCTTGAAGGCATAAGTTGTATTCCTTTCAAATGTAATAAATCTACGGGAAGCTAGGCTTCTGTCACCTCAAATTCTGCAAAGGGAGAATCCTTTTCAGCTTCCAATAATTGCTTTCTGTATAATTCTGCATAATCACCTTGCAGAGCCAACAACTCGGAATGTGTTCCAGTTTCAATAATTTTTCCATGATCCATCACTAAAATCAGGTCAGCAGATTTTACTGTTGAGATTCTATGGGAAATAAGTAAAACTGTTGGGGGATCTGGTAGCTGTTGTCGCTGTTGTAAGGCATTGAGAATATCCTCTTCCGTTTTGGTATCAACCGCAGATAAGGCATCATCCAAGATAAGCAGTCCGGGACTTTTAATAATAGCACGGGCCAAGGATACTCTTTGCTTTTGTCCGCCGGAAAGCATTACTCCCTTTTCCCCAACAATGGTATTGTATTGGTCTGGAAAGGATAGGATGTTATCCTCTACTGCTGCAAATTTCGCTGCTGCTTCGATTTCAGCCATAGATGCACTGGGTTTTCCAAAAGATATGTTTGCCATAATCGTATCAGAGAACAACAAAACATCCTGAGGAACATATCCAATTGCTTTTCGCAAGGATTCTAATTTATATTCTGTAATAGGTTTTTGATTGATTAAAATTTCGCCTTGTTGAGGATCAAACATTCTTAAGATATGATTTGCAAGACTTGACTTTCCGGATCCGGTTTTTCCAACAATAGCAAGGGTTTTCCCACTATGGATTTCAAATGAAACCGCTTGAAGGGCTTTGATGCCGGTAACCGGATAAGTGAAAGAAACCTGTTTAAAAGATAAGGATATCCCAGCATGAGGATTGAGTTCTGCACCTTCTAATGGAGACGTGATTTCAGATTTAGCGTCCATAAAGGTGTTAATTCTTTTCTGACTAGCACCAGCTTGTTGGATTAATGTAGTTACCCATCCTAATGAGGCAACCGGCCAAGTTAACAGATTCACATAAATGATAAACTCTGCTATATTTCCCACACTTAATACTCCTTTAATTATTTGTTCTCCTCCTATCCAAAAAGTAAAAATGGTACTCATTCCAATTAACAAGATGATACTCGGAAAAAAAAGTGCATTAATCTTGACCAATTCCATTGAACGATCACGGTATTCCCCACTTTGGCGGTTAAAAACTTCGGTTACTGCATCTTCCCTAACATAAGATTTCACGGAGCGAATACCTGAAAATGTTTCTTGGGTGAATGCGGTTAAGTCGGCAAGTTTTTCTTGAATTTGGGTACTCTTGCGGGTTACCAAGCTTTCTACCTTGTATATCGCAAAACATAATAATGGCAAGGGTAAAATAGCGTATAAGGTAAGTTCTACATTTACCCATAACATAGTAACGATTACCATTATAAATAAAGTTATTGTATTAATGGTATACATAATTCCGGGTCCGGTATACATTCTCACCTTACTAACATCTTCAGTGATTCTGGACATCATATCCCCAGTGCTATGGGTTCTAAAAAAAGATAGACTTAAAGATTGATATTGTTGATAGAGTAAATTTTTCTGTTCAAATTCCACATACCTAGACATAATGATTAAAGTTTGTCGGGTAAAAAAAAGAAATACACCCCGCAACACCGCAGCCAATAAGACCAATCCACCGGCTAACAAAGCAGCAGTTCCAATAAACTGACGATTCAAGATGCCTGGCTCCATATCTGAAGTGATTCTTTGTAATCTTAATAACTGCCCCATTAAATCCAGCGTTAGTCTGAATATTTGGGCCGGGTAAATCGTAAAGACGTTAGAAAGGACTACGAAAAATGTTCCTGCTATGATTAACCACTTGTATTTGGCGAGGATGGGATTTAGGGTGAGTAAGGATTTCAAGCGTTAATCAGTAGGATAGTACAAAAGTACAACATTCTCAGGATGCTTGCCGTTCAACAGATGTACTATACTTCAATTTTAGAATTTTGTATATTTGTACTAGAAATGCTAACACAACCGCATAGAATATTTTCCGCCATTTTAGGCACTCTCTTTTTGGGAGTAAGCCTATGGCCGAACTTATGTTGGGGATGTTGTGAAAAGGAAAATACCGAAAAAACCCCTTCTTGTTGCGTTAGTAAAGTGCATGGGAAACATTCTGAAAAAACTTCTGATGCATGCCATACTTCCGTTTCAAAAAATTGTCACTCCAATATTGCCCCGGCTGAGGGACAGTTTTCCTTACAATGTTGTCAGCATGGACTTGACCTAAATGATTGGTTAACTGCGGCTACCTTCCCTCCTCGCATTGTATTTACAAATAATCCTTCCCTAACTTGGGATTATCCAAAATACTTATTCATCCCTGAGATTCAAGATTCCAATATTACCTTAGGTTTTTCTAAGGCGCTTATACATTTCTATAATTCTGAGCCCTCGCATTGGATTCGGTTTAGAAATATAAGGATTTGATATCGTTCCAATTCCGCCAATCTGTGACCCCAAGGTCAGGATTACATCCATTTTAATTCTTTTAGTTATTTCTTTTATTATGAAAAATTTATTGTCTGGAGTTTTTACTCTATTGTTTGTAGTTGGATTTATGTCCACAGTATCTGCATTTTCTGTTAAAGAACATAAATGCAAATGTCCGAATAAGGAAACTTGCTGTGTAGATGCTGCACATTGTAAAACTTGTGAGCATTGCAAAGGTTGCTGTGCTGAAAAGTCTTGTGTTAAGGGTTCTGTTAAAGAACATAAATGCAAATGTCCGAATAAGGAAACTTGCTGTGTAGATGCTGCACATTGTAAAACTTGTGAGCATTGCAAAGGTTGCTGTGCTGAAAAGTCTTGTGTTAAGGGTGATGCAAATGCCTCAAAAGATTCCAAAAGCTGTAGTTCAGATGCAAAATGTTGCAAAAAAGGAAAGAAAAAATCACACGATGATCATTCTGACCATTCTGAAAAATCAGGAAAATAATTCTTAGAATTAATTACGGTTTTTTCTTTTAATCATTTTAAAGAGTCCCCTAAAAAGGGACTCTTTTTTATTTTAAGTAGTTTGTAATCCTGCCAGAATAAATGCAATCAGGGTAACTCCAATTTGAAGCAAGATAATCCTCCATTGTTTTTTGACCACTGAAGCTGGTAAATCTTTGAGCCTGTTTTCTATTTTTTGATGGGCTGGAGAACTCATCATTGTAAGATAACAAAACAACAGAATGGCAATAAAACAGGCTAACAGATGGGTTATCCCTTTGAGCAATGGGGGAATATTTACGTTGTTACTGATTAAAGTATCTACCGTAATTGCCTGAAAGGTAAACAATCCACTTACTCCAATAATGCCAATCCATCGTCTATAGAGCCGGATCCCGAAATTAGCACTCAGGCAGTACAAGCGGTAATACAAAACCTGATACATGTGGATCAGGGCAGTTTTACTGGGGTTTGGGTGTTGTATAAAACAAAAGACCAGATATCAGCTTGTTCATCTAAAATTTTAGAAGTGGGCTTTCCGGCTCCATGGCCTGCTTTCACATCTACCCGAATTAACACCGGATTATCCCCTTTATGTGCTGCTTGCAAGGCAGCAGCAAACTTAAAGGAATGCGCTGGAACAACGCGGTCATCATGATCAGCAGTGGTGATCAGTGTAGAGGGATATTTAGTACCTGGTTTAAGGTTATGTAGTGGAGAATATTTATACAAGGTTTGAAACTGAAGAGAATCATCCGAAGATCCATATTCTACTACCCATCCCCATCCTACCGTAAACTTATGAAAGCGCAACATATCCAATACGCCTACCGCAGGTAGTGCAACGGCAAATAAATCGGGACGTTGGGTCATACAAGCCCCCACCAATAAACCCCCGTTGGATCCACCAGCAATCGCCAGTTTAGTAGATTTTGTATATTTTTCTTGAATTAAATATTCAGCAGCTGCGATAAAATCATCGAACACCTGTTGCTTCTGGTTGAGCATTCCGGCTTTATGCCATTCTTCACCGTATTCTCCCCCACCCCGTAAGTTGGCAATTGCTACTACTCCCCCTTGTTCTAAAAACACCAATCGGGAAGGCGAAAAAGTAGGCGTTAGGGAAATATTAAATCCTCCATATCCATATAAGTAAACAGGATTGTTTCCATTTTTTTCAAGCCCTTTTTTATGAATCAAAAACATCGGTACTTTTTTGCCATCCGTACTTGTAAAAAACACTTGTTGGGTTTCATAAGCGGATGGGTCAAATTTTAATTCAGGTTGTTTATACAGGCTAACCTTTTGGTCGGCTAAGTGATATCGGTAGATGGTAGATGGAACAATAAAGGAGGTAAAACTAAAGAACAAATCTTGGTCGTCTTTGTCTCCATCAAAACCATCCACACTTCCCATTCCAGGAAGCTCAATTTCCTGCAACTTTACGCCTTCTTGGCTATATCTAAAGACTCGATCGGTTGCATCTTGTAAGTAGGTTGCAAACAAACTCCCTCCGGCGGTACCTACAAATTTGAGGAGGTGTTTTTCAGCAGGTAAAATATCGTTCCAATTTTCTACTTCAGGATGTTTAGGGTCGATACTTACCAAGCGATACATAGGCGCGGCAGAGTCGGTTTTCACCAATAGGTTACCTCCAATATTGTCTACTACCTGATGGTTATTCTTAAACCCTGGTAATAAGGTTTTGAAAGATTTATCTCCAGCAGATAAATCCATATAGCGAATCTCATCTCCAGAGGTGCCTTCCGATACATTTAAAATCAAGAAGCGCTCATCTTCGGTAACCTGTGCTCCATAGTACCGTAAGGGATGGGTTTTATCTTCATAAATTAATTTATCATTTTTTTGATCTTCTCCTAGAATATGAAAATAGACTTTATGGTTGCTATTCTTCTGTGAGAGTTCTCCTCCTTTTCCGGGTTCATCATATCGAGAATAGTAAAAACCGTTACCTTTCCACGCTGCATTAGAGAACTTCACCCATTGAATATTGTCCTCCAGTTTTTTGCGGGTTGCAATTTCTAATACTTCTATGGTATTCCAATCAGAACCTGCTTGAGCTGTGGAATAAGCCAAATATTTTTTATCATGGGAAATACTTAAACCAGTTAAGGCGGTAGTGCCTTCTTTGGATAAAGCATTCGGATCAATCAATACTTCAGGATTCCCATCTAATCCTTTTTGAATGTATAACACACTTTGATTTTGAAGACCTTCATTCTTAAAGAACATAAAATATTCTCCCGCTCTAAAAGGTGCACCAATCTTAGGATAATTCCACAATTCATCTAATCTCTTCCTGATAGAAGTGCGAAAAGGAATTTTATCCAGATACCCAAAGGTTACTTCATTTTCCTTTTGAACCCAATCCATCACTTCTTGGGCTGTATCAAATTCTAACCATCGATAAGGGTCTGAAACAGATTGACCAAAGTAGTTATCTTGATGGTCGACCTTGGAGGTTTCAGGATATTTTACAGGAATCACTGGATAATTAGCGTCCTGACTTTTATCCGAGCAGGATAGAATCATACTGGAAAGAAAGAATAGTGCAACAGGAAAAGTATATCTAAGTTTAAACATAATTGTAAAGATGAGATTAACCTTTCAAAACTAATTCAGATTTATCAATATGTATACCCAATATTTTGGGCAGCGGATTATTTAGTCTTTAAACGGTTGAGTTGGTCTTGAATTTTAGCAGCTTCCACACTATCTCCCATTTGTAAATGCACCAATCGCATATTATGTAAAGGATCCAAATAGGTAGCACTAGCTAATTGAGAAGCTTGCGTAAAATGTTGTAGCGCCAAAGGCCAATTCTGAGACATAGCCGCCAACATCCCCAGATTATTCCATGCTTCTGAATACTTAGGATTCAGTTGTATCGCCTTTAGAAGGGCTTGATAGGAGGATATGGAATCCCCGGTGGCACCTAAGCAAGTTCCAAGGTTGTTCCATATTTCTGGATTTAAACTATCATACCGAAGTGCTAACTTGTTTAGGCGAATTGCTTCTTTCCATTCTTGATTTTTATATTTACAAACTGCAAAGTTGAAAATAGCTTCTGAAAAATCTGGTTTAATTTTTACTGCTTTTTCATACCAAACACAAGCGTCTTTTTCTTTTGCATGATCTTCCAGCCAAACCCCTAAATTGTTCATCGCTACTGGCTCTTGGGGATATTCTTTTAAAATACCACGATGTAGCGTTTCCCCATTTTTCCAGACTTTTTGTTGTTGAAAGGTTAATCCGCTCCAAACTATCAATATCCCAAATGCTCCGATTTTTCCACCCAAAGAATTCCAGGGAATCAGACTTGAAAAAGCTATTAACAATCCCAAAATCCCCAAATACATATACCGATCAGCAGCTACTGCAGAACCGGCGGGAATCAATTGAATTACCGGAAGCAAACAGGTTATCCAAATTAAAATACCCCAATTAAATACTTTAAGTTTTTCCCGAAACCGGTATAAAATCACGCCTAAAATTCCAATGATTATCGGAGTTAAATACCAAACCATGGGTAAGTAACCTTGGGTTTTTATCGGATAGGGATATAAGGGAGATAACCCCCAGGGGATAAGGGTTTTGAGGAAATAAAACAACAATCCTCGGCAGGCAATAAAGAGATTATCTTCAGGACCAAACCCTGTTGTGGACGACCGAATAGCACCGGTATGATATTGCGCATAAATTGTATATCCGGCCAATGCCAAACAGGAACCTAACCCCATACTCAATAGAACTCCTTGTTCCTGGAGTCGTTTGCGTATTCCTTGAAATCCGTATTGTACTCCGGTTAACATTATCCAGAGAAATGGAGTTGTAACTGCCATCGGTTTTGATAGAAGTGCAGCCCATAAGGCTGAGATCATCCCTACCTGGTTTATCTTTTTAGAATTATCCTCTGCCCGAATCCAACAGATGCAAGAAATCAAAGTAAAAAAAGCATAAAGCACATCCTTGCGTTCGGATACCCAGGCATACGATTCAACATGGAAAGGATGTAATCCAAATGCTAATGGAATCCAGATTTTTTGTAAAGTGGTTCCAGGGAAAAAACCGATTAAAACCCAAATCAAATAAACATTAGATAAATGCAAGACCCAGTTGATGGCGTGATAGCCAACTGGATTTAATCCACCCGAGAGATAATTTAGATATAAGGTTAATTGGGTAAGGGGATGGAAATTCCCTTGAATGGGATTCCAGATATAGGCTAATCCATCTGAACTCAAAATTGAATTTTCATATACATACACATTATCATCCCAGTTTACAAAGTCGAATCCTAGAACTGGGGCAGTAAGTGCGCCTATGAGGATTAGTCCCAACAGAATCCAATATTTCGATTGAGGATTCGAAAAGCCTTGAGGATTAATTTGGTGACGTTGGGTATTTTTTTTACTTTTGCTGTTCATTATTTTAATCATGGGCAAAAAACTAGATAGAAAAGTACAGAAACTTAAAGTACGTTCTAAGTTACGCAATCAAAGCCTTAAGCATAATCCACCTGCTAAAGGACTCAAAAATACACTAGAAGCACAAAATGCTCCTTTATTAAATCGTTTGTTAGCTGAAATAAAAGCAAAAGCTGCTTAAGTTATTGAGGCATTAGCTAACCAATACCCTTTTAAGCCGGAGATTCCGGCTTTTTTTATGTGATAAATTTCATTTCCCATTAATATATTTGTTTATGAATTCTACTCCCACCCCTCGCGGTCCGATATCTCTTTTTATCGAACATCATTTCCGTCATTTTAACGCTGCTGCTTTAGTGGATGCTGCCAAAGGGTATGAAACGCATTTACTCGAAGGAGGCAAAATGATGGTTACCCTTGCAGGAGCTATGAGTACTGCTGAGTTAGGGATTTCTTTAGCTGAGATGATTCGCCAGGGTAAGATTGATATCATTAGTTGCACGGGCGCTAATCTTGAGGAAGATGTGATGAATTTAGTTGCCCATAACTCCTACAAAAGAATTCCAGGTTATCGGGATCTTACTCCCCAGCAAGAATGGGAGTTATTGGAACAAGGCTTAAATCGGGTAACCGATACGTGTATCCCTGAGGAAGAAGCTTTTCGAAAAATTCAACACCATATTGTTAAACTTTGGAAAGGCGCAGAGGAAAAAGGGGAAAGATATTTTCCACATGAATACATTTATCAATTGCTAAAAAGTGAAGTGATGAAAGGCGATTATGAGGTTGACCCTAAACATAGTTGGATGTTGGCAGCTATGGAAAAAAATCTACCTATTATTGTTGGGGGATGGGAAGATAGCACCCTTGGGAATATTTTTGCGAGTTATGTAATCAAGCAGGAATTACAGGCCTCCACGATGAAAAGTGGAATTGAATATATGGTGATGTTATCGCAATGGTATAGAGAAAATAGTGGAGGAAAAGGAGTTGGCTTTTTTCAGATTGGGGGAGGGATAGCTGGGGATTTTCCAATTTGCGTGGTACCAATGATGTATCAGGATTTAGAATGGCATGATGTTCCGTTTTGGAGTTATTTCTGCCAAATTTCAGACTCTACTACTTCTTATGGATCTTATTCAGGCGCGGTACCGAACGAAAAAATCACCTGGGGGAAATTAGACATCACCACGCCAAAATTTATTATTGAAAGTGATGCAACTATTGTAGCGCCTTTGGTTTTTGCCTGGGTATTAGGATGGTAAAATTCTGATTTATAGTATATAAATATAATAATGGGAGTTATTATAGGATATTTTATAAACTAGGATATTGATTTAGCTTAAACAAAAAAGGTAGAATTTCTTCTACCTTTTTTTATGCTTGTTTTTTTACTTAGGGAAGAATGGTAAGCTTCCGTTGCACCTTAGCTCCAGATGGAAGGCTAACTTCAACAAAGTACATTCCTGCAGAATGATTTTTAATTTCTAATTCTAAAATATGATCACCCGTCAATCCAAAATGTTTTTCATCCTTGATGGATTTTCCGGCTGCATCTACCACATTCACGTGTATATCATCGCCCTTCAATCCAGTAAAGGACAGGTAGAACTTACCGGTACTTGGATTAGGATACATCTTCATTTCAGATAATACTGTAGAAGCATCTACCGAAACATTTCCAACGGCTATTTGTTGAGTGGATGTGAAAGTACCACAAGCATTGGTTACGGTTAAGCTAACAGTATATAAACCATACGATCCATAGGTATACACAGGACTTGAAGTGGTAGAGGTATTTCCATCCCCAAAGCTCCAAACTTGTATTCCCCCACCGGAAGAAGTATTGGTAAAGGTTACTGTATTGCCCGTAACTGAATAAGTGAAACTTGAAATGGGTGCTTGAGTTATGACTTGCACCGAAGCACTACCTGAGAAAGCCCCATTTCCACAAACATTGGACACGGCAACCGGCGTGTACGTTGTACTCACAGTTGGAGCTACATTATACAAATACGGACTAGCTGTTATCCCGGTTAAGGTTTGATTCGAGATTCCGTTGAAATAAGTTACGGACCAAGGTGCTGAGCCCGTAAAGGTGAAGAGCAGACTGGCAATATTACCAGAACAAATCGAACTGTTTCCTGCCAAGTTTACAATTGGCGTTAGCGTACTCACATTGACAATAGCGGAAGTATTTAAAATTGTACCGGTACAAGCCGCATCGTTTACCGATTGCAAGGTATAAGTAGTAGTCGAAGTAGGTGCTAAGCTAAGCGCCAAAGTGCTGGTGGTAATTCCAGTGACTGTAAACGAAGAAACCCCATCGGTATAAGACACTTGCCAAGGTGCACTACCATTTAAAGAAACTCCTACCAATGCAGTTTGTCCTAAACAAATATTAGCACCAGGGCCAAAGCTGGCGGTTGGCGCAGTGCCTACACTGACTATGGCTGTTCCACTTACTGTACCTGAGCAACTAGATCCTTGAACCGAAACTAAGGTATAGAAACTTGTGGTATTCGGGGACACATTCCAAACATATGGACTTGAAGTAATTCCAGTAACCTGAACTTGTGATTGTCCATCCGACCAAACTAAAGTCCAAGGTCCTGCACCGGTTAGCTGTGCGGATAAGGCGGTTGAGTTCCCAGCACATAATACCGTACTTCCGGTAATGGTAGCTGAAACCTGAGCATTCACGGTTACTGCCACTGCCCCTGAAACACTACCTGAACAGGTATTATCATTCACAGTCAATAAGGTATAAGTAGTATTGGTTAATGGACTTACAACCAAAGAATAAGTAGAGGTAAAAATTCCAGGAACCGTAACCACATTAACACCATTGGTATAAGATAAAGTCCAAGGGGCAGTACCTGTTAAGGTTACGGGGATTGAAACACTTTGCCCTGGGCATACCGATCTGTTGCCAGAAATACCTGCTGTAGGGCCGGGAATTACGCTTACAATCGCCTGTTGATTCAACTGACTTACACTACAAGATTGATCACTCATTCCAGTAAATAAATATTGTTGGGTTACTGTAGGGGTAACTGAAACTGAATATGGACTTGTTACAATTCCAGTGATCGTATTGGGTGTGGTTCCATCGGTATATTGAACCGTCCAAGGACTAATACCGGTTAAGAAGAAATTCAATTGTGTAGAAGATCCAGCACATATGGTAGTTGTACCTGTAATGGTTCCTGAGGGTGGAGAAATAATAGATACCAATGCAGAACCTAAGTTTCCGGTTTGACTACAATTTAAATCTGCAACTGAAGTGATGGTATAAATGGTATTAGATACCGGAGAAACCGACCATTGGTAAGGACTACCCGTAATGCCAGTTAAAGTGCGAGTAGTTACTCCATCGGAATAATCCACGGTCCAAGGGGCAGTACCCGTTAATCCTAAGGTAAGATTTGCCGAACCTCCGATACAAATACCCTGTGGAGCAGATAAGGCCGTAGTAAAGGCTGGATTAACATTTATGATATGACTGCCCGACACGGTTCCAGGACATCCATTATTTACCAACGTAGGTAAGTAAGTGGATGTAGCTGATGGTGTAACACTAATCACATATGGGGAAGAGCTAATACCTGTTACGGTTATTAGATTTACTCCATCGGAGTAACGCAACAACCAAGGATTACTTCCAGTTAGATTAAATGAAATTTGAGCTGATTGACCACCACACAAGAACTGACCTCCCGAAAGATTAGCAGTTGGTGAGGTGAGTAAATTAATATTGGCTTGTCCGCTAAAGGTACCGGTACAAGTGTTATTACTTACCGCTTGAAGAACATAAGTTGTGCTACTGGTGGGGCTTACTCCAAACACATAAGGATTTTGGGTTTGTCCAGTAAGGGTTACTGAGGTAGTGCCTTGAGAATAGGTGAAATTCCAGGGGCCTGCACCTGCAAAGCTGATGCTTAAATTGGTAGATCCCCCTGGACAAACATTCCCTCCTCCGGTTAATACTGCATTTAATGCTGGCGCTACCGATACAATTGCTGTACCACTAACACTTCCTGTACAAGTTTGCTGTACACTGACCAATGAATAGGTAGTTTGAACAGATGGGCTCGTAGTGATTAAATACGGACTTGCCATAATCCCAGTAACGGTAACAGGAGTGGTTCCGTTTGTCCAAACCACATTCCAAGGTCCTGAACCAGTTAAGTTAACGGTTAATACGGGCGTATTACCTGAGCAAACGGTTTGTGTCCCACTTAACGTTGCAGTCGGAATCGGCAATACTTGCACAACACTAGTACTTCCAGAAATGCCGGTACATAAAGCATCGGATATAGATGTAACGGTATAGGTTGAGGTATTTGATGGAGTTATGCTAAAAACATAAGGGCTATTTAAAATACCTGTTATTGCAGTATTTGTGGTACCATTTGAGTACGTAAGATCCCAAGGTGATACTCCGTTTAAGTTAACCGGTAAAGAGGTGGAAGAACCAGAACAAATAGTTTGACCAGTTGAGAATACAGCGGTAGGCCCCCCAACATTCACCTGAACTATCGCATTACCACTAACACTTCCACTGCACACCGATTGAACTGTACCTAATGAATAGGTAGAAGTGGAAGTAGGACCCACCACTAAGGAATAAGGATTCGTGTTTATTCCAGTAACCGTCACGGTAGAAGTTCCATTTGAATACGTAAGATTCCAAGGAGATTGACCCGTCAAGGCTACGTTCAGAATTGCGTTCTGCCCTGAACATATCGTTTGACTTCCACTTAACGCTGCGGTTGGTGGACTGATAACTGTAACTTGTGCTGGACTACCCCCAATAGAACCAATACAAACCTGATCTCCAATACTAACCAAACTATAGGTTCTACTAAAGGTTGGGCTTATGCTGATGAGATATGGGCTACTGGTTAATCCTGTTTGTGTAAAGTTGGATACTCCGTCGGTATAGGTCATTGTCCATGGAGATATTCCTGTCATAGCAACACTCAAGGTTGTGGGTTGCACGGTACAAACCGTTTGGCTTACTGAAATGCTGGCGGTTGGTCCACCAGTGGTAACAAACACTTGAGCTGATCCAGTAGGTGTTCCTGTACATGCGGCACTAACTGCTGTTAAGCTATAGGTGGTTGAAGATACGGGTGCTACTGCAAATTGATAAGGATTATTGGTGATACCGGATACGGTCACTGGAGTAGTACCATTCGTCCAGGTCAACTGCCAAGGACCATTTCCTGTAAAGCTTGTATTTAATTGAACTGCTCCTCCTGGACATATCGTTCCGCTTCCGCTTAACGTAGCGATTGGCCCAGGAATCGGATTAACGATTGCATTCCCAAACGATACCCCATTTCCACAAGCATTACTTACATTCAAGATGGAATAAGTGGTTGCTTGAGTAGGTGTTACGGTTAATACATACGGACTAGAAGTTATCCCGGTTTGGGTAAATGGAACAATACCATCGGTATAAATCAATGACCAAGGGGTACTGCCCGATAAGTTTACCGTTAGATTCACCGAGGTGTTCGGACATATCGTTGCCGATCCACTTAATACCGCATTCGGTGTTAAGGTATTCACCACTACTGTGGAAGTACCACTTACCGTTCCAGCACAAGAACCTCCTACCGATACTAAACTATACGTCCGTGTAGTAACCGGATTCACCGATACAAAATATGGGTTCGCTGTAATTCCATTAATATTAGCTGTTTGCGTACCATCAGTATAACTAAGCGTCCAAGGAGAAGCTCCTGTAAATTGAACACTAAGATTAGCAGTGCCGCCTAAACAAATGGTATGTTGACCGCTAAGCTGAGCTGTAGGTGCAGCTATTGTGCCCACTACCGCAGTACCACTTACACTTCCCGTACATCCCGATACGACAGTTACCAATGAATAGGTAGTAGTGCTTGTTGGCGTAACCCCAAATACATAAGGTTGACTGGTTATTCCAGTTACGACAACTGGTGTCGTACCATTGGTATAGGTAAGATTCCAAGGACCACTACCCGTCATAACGGTGGTTAACTGAGCAACCGATCCACTACATACTTGTTGATTGCCACTCAAAGTAGCTACTGGTGCACTGTTCACATTCACTACCGCTACCCCACTTCCAAGTCCACTGCATAATGCATCAGTAATCGATTGTAAACTATAACTTCTGCTACTAATTGGAGTAACTCCAAATACAAATGGAGAAGCTGTTATTCCTGTTACACTTGTAGGGGTTGTACCATCCGTATAAGTTACCGACCAAGGACTGCTACCCGTAAGCGTTACACTTAAGTTTGTTCCATTCCCAGGACATACCGGAGCACTTCCCGTTAATACTCCTGTGGGGCTTGGCAATATTTGCACTACCCCACTGCCAGATACTGTTCCCGGACAACTGCTCAATACACTCGTTAAAGTATACGTTCTAGTACTCATAGCAGAAACCGATAAGGTATAAGGACTCGTTACAATGCCGCTTATGCTGGTAGTAGTAGTTCCATCAGTATAACCTACCTGCCAAGGGCTACTACCCGTTAAGGCTATGGTTAGTTGACCATTACTACCTACACAAACTGTTGAACTGCCAGATATAGTGGCAGTTGGTGGAGATTGAATGTTTACGATCGCTTGACCTGACACAATTCCACTTCCACATCCGCTATTCGATACACTCACTAAACTATACGTTCTGCTTCCTGCAGGAGTAACCGATACTATATAAGGACTACTATTTATCCCAGTAGCACTTACTGGAGTAGTACCATCGGTATAGGTTACCGACCATGGACCCACACCCGTTAAGCCTATACTTAATGAAGCACTGCCTCCGCTACAGATTGAAGCACCTCCAGTTAAGGATGCTGTTGGAGCACCTGCTGTAGAGATTAATGCATTCCCAAACGATACCCCATTCCCACAAGCATTACTTACATTCAAGATGGAATAAGTGGTTGCTTGAGTAGGTGTTACGGTTAATACATACGGACTAGAAGTTATCCCGGTTTGGGTAAATGGAACAATACCATCGGTATAAATCAATG